>ERZ1106950.290-NODE-290-length-57261-cov-26.287662_pt1 | contig 57261 bp, 37 predicted proteins | sample MGYA00403675_ERZ1106950 | MGnify/ENA primary metagenome ERZ1106950 (study PRJEB35170, sample SAMEA104062410) | human gut metagenome | biome: human gut; feature: human-associated habitat; material: faeces | place: Denmark | collected 2012-06-13 ... | reverse complement strand
CGAGACAAAGCAAGTCACCAATCAGGCTTCCATTTCCGTTGCTTCCTGCCTGGCTACTCATAATGAGAATGAGCGCTCCCATCGCACCTATAAAAATCCCCAGTACTTTCTTATTGGTAATAGGTTCTTTCAAGTAAATGGCCGCTACAACCATTGTTACAATCGGTAGAGTGGTAGTTACGATAGAAGCGTCAATAGGAGAAGTCATAGAAAGCCCGAAGATGAACACTCCTTGATTGAATACTAGCGCAAACAGTGAAGCAAAGAAGATTTTCAGCATATCTTGATGATTCACATGTTCCTGTTTGCAAAACATGGAAAGGATCCAGAAAGCGGCTGCTGCCCCCACCATGCGGAATGTAGTAACAGAAATCGGGGAAAACTCTTGAAGAGCCGACTTACCGATGGGAGACATTAATCCCCACATAACGTTTGCTGTAATATTAGTTAACTATTTGGTGGATAAAATATTTTTTTCTACCTTTGCGTCCATATAAATTACTAATATCTTTTTTATCAATGAAATGTATACTTCTAGTCCGTGTATCAACAGAAGCTCAATCCTATGATGAACAGGAGAAAGAACTGTATGATTTGGCTCATTTTTACGGGTATAAAGATAAGGATATTTCCTCGATAGCTACCAAAGAAAGTGCAATAAAGTTGGACGAAGAGGAAAGATTTGGCCTTAATCGTATGAAAGAACTATTGGAAACAGGTGAATATGATTGCGTGTTCGCTTGGGAAATCTCACGTATCGCCAGAAGAAAAAAGATTCTGTTCAGTATTTTGGAATATTTGACCAGTAAAGGAATTCAGTTAATCATCAAAGAGCCAAGAATTCGTCTACTTAAAGATGACAAGACGATTGATGAAGGTGCTGAAACCATCTTTACCCTTTATGCTCAACTTGCCGAATCTGAAATGAGAAATAAAAAGGTTAGATTTGAGAGAGCTAAAAAACAAGGTTATGATAAGGGTAAATATATGGGTGGTAAAGTAAAGTTGGGTTACCGAGTTGACGAGAATGGCTTTTGGGCGATTGATGAGGAAGATTCTAAAATAATACGTATGATGTTTGATATGTATAATTCTGGAGAGTACAGTCTGGCCGCACTTGGTGCTGAACTAAAGTCTCGTGGATATTTCAAGAACCTTTCTGTGACTTCGATGAAAACCGAAATTTACCATATGTTAAGTGATCCATTATATAAAGGTATCCGTACCAGCAATAATATTTATCCCCAGATTATAGATGATGAAACGTGGGAAAAATGCAGGCTTAGAAGGCAGAGTAACCGTGTCCTTTCCAAACAGAAGGGCCTTCATCTGCTGAATCCTTTGATTCGTTGTTCATGTGGTGCTCCGTATTCAGTTAATTTAGTGGACGGTACTTATTCTTGTAGAGTGAAACATAATGCAGTAGAAAAAGGGCTGACTCATTCACCGGATATCCATGTGAATACAATTGAGTCTTTAGCGTGGTACGTTGCTCTTCAGGAATTGCATGAGGACATGGTCTGTAAGCGTAGTAATGCTAAAAAAACATATGAGGAAGAGATTAAAGTCTATAATCAGAAAATCGCTCATTCACGTGAGTTGCTGGAATCAACTATGAAACGTCGCTCTGATCTGGATGAAAGTTATTTTGTTCATGGTCGTTTTACAAAAGAAAAATATGAAGAATTGACTCAAAAACAGAATGACATCATAAAGACAGAACAAAGCAATATCAGAAAATTTGAGACTGCTATCAATAGTTTACAGCAACAGATTCAGGCTGACATAACTTTTGATGATATGCTGGATGCCCTTGGTAATTCTTATGAGCATTTGAAAAACGGTACTACCCCTGAAACCATGAGAAAAATAATTCATCGTTATATCACAGAAATAAATGTAGAGCCACTGGCAGGTAAGAGGACCAGTTTTTGGAAAAAAGTCATAATTCAGACTCCTCATGATGCGGAGAAACAAACCGAAATAAAGCGCCTTCGTGAACAGGGTTTAAGTGATGTGGCCATTACACTCACCAACGTTTTCTATGTCGATACTTACCATAAGAAGGCCTACTGGGATAAAGGTATGCAGAATTGCGTGCCTATGGTTTATATGGAAAGAATAACCAGGAAACGTAAAGCGGGGGAGGAAAATAGAACAACGACAGATAATCTTTAAATTATATTATGGTCATGAAAGAAAAAAGTTTAACAAGTAGCTTGCAAAGTTTACACAAGCGGCAATCTGAGTATTATGTAAAATTAGAGAAACGTCTTTCTGAAGAAGAAAAGCTTTCGCAAAGGACCGTCACCAGCGTCTTTCATAAGATTCTAGTTTCATTGATTGATGAATTAAAGCTGGAAGTAGCAGACGATTTAAAGGCAGAACTGTTAGGAAAGCTAATTGAAACGGGGGATCTACAGGGGATTTATAATGTGCTGAAAGAAAAAAAGATTCTGGTGGAAGATAACGATGAATCACAAGAAGCTCTAATCTATGTAAATGTATGTTTATGGACAATTCTTTTTGCTACCAAGGTCAGTGCACCTGTAAGTATTATAGCCTCTTATGCATTTGACAACAGGATCTTTTGGCAGTCAGTGAGAAATAATACCTACATCCCTGTTGATTACAGAATGACAAGCAACGATTTATACAGAACATTGAAAACATACCCGGAAGAAAGGGCTCTGCTCCTGTTACAAATGATCCCCTGTTCTTCTTCAGCCTTTGACTTTTTGGTTGCCGGTTTGAAAAACGATGATGAAGAAATGTTTGTAGAGACAGTCCGTGCTAATGATTGTGATCTCCACCAGATTTCATCTATCTGCTATATGCAAGGTCTGCTTACCTCCTATACAGAAATAAATGCTTTTGTTTGCAGGTCTTTACAAAGCCAAGACGAAAAACAGCAGGAGAAGGTCGACGACTTGCTTTACTGTAAGATGAAAGATACAGAGACTTTGTTTGTTCAAAACAAAGAATATGCGGAGAAAATACAGAAGAGTATTAGAAGAGAACTGCCGATTGAGGAGTTACTGAACCTCCTTGACCAGGAGACCCGGGCAATTCTGTCCATATTTGAAAAGGATCTTACTCCCAAAGAGTTGAAGATGATTAACAATATCATTCAAACTCCTTTTGTAGAAAGAATTCATCGTTTCCTTGATGAATTACGGCAGGACAACTTGTCTGACAAGCCGGTGGAAACAGAAAGTACTGGCTCTGACAGTGATGCGAGTCAGGAATTTACATTGCCCGATGATTATTTCGAGTTGCCCTCCAATGAAGACGACTGTATCTCAGTAGACGATATCCGTCCTTTAGTAAAGGAACGTGGAGTGACAGTATTTAAGGATTTCATAGAGTATGTTGCCGAACATGGTTATATAGAGAATAATCTGGAAACTAAAGCCAGTTTCGCTTATCGTTTGACAGGGATACTCAGACCTGACAACTTGCTGGAACGGATTGAATGGAAAAAAGACAAAGACCGCAACAGCCGTTGTCTTTATTATCTGATCAAGTATTTCTATTCTGGAAATGGAAGGAAGGACATAGGTTCTTCGGCTCTTCCCAACGGTAAGTATGAACGTATGAAACGTTTCTTTATTTGTAAAACAGATATTCCCAATCCTTCATCATACGCAATTGGAAGCTCGGCCTTCAGGAAAAAACTAAGAGAATTCTTTTCTGAGAAATTTGAGGAAAAGACTTGAAAACGTAACATGGCATGTAAATGCAGTATTGTATTGAAGCTATTTCCAATTATTGGGGATAGCTTTTTTTGTAGTTTATACTCACATCTTCCGATTTTCATATCATTTTTCTTAAACGATCGTTCTGTCATTTTTTTTGTTCTACACTTTCTTCTTTTGTTCTCATGTTTCCTTTCTGTTTCCTCTAAAATGATCTATACCAAATAATAAAATATAAAGCCATACATTCGCGGCGTTTAAAAACAATCGCATATGAAAATAAATAGAGAATTAGATCACTTGATGGAGTTGAAACAGAAACTTCTCCTGAAACTGAAAGCCGCCCTTGTGCTGGACCGGATTGATCTGGTGGAGGAGCTGTCCGGTGAACTTCGGGTTATAACAGAAAAAGAACGTTCCTTATATAATAAGAAGTAACTACCCTTCTGTCCGATATTAAGGAGGAAGGCTGGTTATGGGGTTAAGCAACGACCTGATGAAGTGTTGCATATTATTATAATTTTAAACCTAACTAAGATGTCAGAGGATTATGAAAGAATAGAGGGCACAGGTCAAATCCCCTCTACCAGTTTTGAACCGGAACTGGTACACCTGAATGAATCCGGCACAGCTTCTCGTAGTGAGAATAATGCCTTACTAGAGTCTCTCAAAGCTGATAAGGAGGCTGAACAAAAAGAATCTTATAATTAACCCGGAGTGATTGCTAGTAGTACATGGTAGCACTCCATAAAATTAAATTATATGTTGAACAATATGATTATCAAGAAACTCTATGACACTGGAGGTGAATGCAAAGGTTTGCCTTCGTTCCCTAGTATCCTAAAATTGGGTGGTGCATGCTTACTTCTAAGTGTTGCAAACTTTGGTCTTTACTGCCTTTATCATAGGTATAAAAAGAAAGTTGAACTAGATGAGGAGGTCCGCGCGAACAATGCGGCACTTCAAATCAAGTTGAAACTTAATAATGTTCATATAAATAGTCTAATAAATAAAAGTAAATTACAAAAATGAAATTAATACCTGATTCAAACAACATTGCCCGAATCACCGGGATACCGGGAGTTAAGAAGACAACCGAATACCTTTTCATAGGGACAGGCCTCGCACTGGTTGTTTTAGGTTCTGTCTGTTATTTTATTACAGCGATTAAATCCCACGGTAGGATAAAGGAGCAGAATGATGTATTCGCAAACAAGCAGAAGGAAATTGAAATTGCTTCTTTATGTAAAATACAGAAGAACGAACAACTTCACATTCATCGTATGCAGGAAGAGCGTAAGCGGATGTCAACAGGTACAAACTGACAGAATATGAAGAGCGATGACTGTATAAAACGGAATAGGGGAAGTCCAGCGGTAATAACAGATTTGAGATACTCGTGGAGAATCTTTCAACTAACGAGCGGAGGTTCCTATTTACCGAAGAAAATCCGGGTTGTGATCGTAACAGACAACCGAATTGATAAGATTAGAAATCTTTTAAAAGGAATCAATTATGAAATATAAAACAACAACAATCGCATCAGTACTTGGCATAACAGCCGCAGGTTTTATTAGTGTATGGGTCTGTGACCGATTTGTCAAGAGATGTAAGCAGACAAAAGAGATATCTACTGTATTTGATGATGTGGTGAATGATACCGAAACAGCTATACTGTTACAAACGGCTATTTCTCAAAAACGTACGAGAACCAGGATTACGTCCGGTATGATCAGAAAATGGACTGCGATGGCGAAAAAGGGAATGTCCCATAAACAGATTGCCGCCGAGTATGGTGTATCATTGGTTAGTGTAGACAGGCATTTGCCCAGGTCAGGTAGAAAGAAGACCGCCAAAACCGATAAGGCCTATTCCACAGTCCCGATGATTAACAGTGAAGTTAAAAATAACAGATTATTAATTAATAAACATGAGTTATGAGTAATAAAGTAAAGGCAATGTCCCACTCTGTAATCGATGTAGGAGGTAAAATTGGATTAGGGGGAGTTAGTGGACGCTACAAAGGTACTGCTTCAACTCTTTGGAAAATTGGTGGTTGCCTTATTGGTATAGGTGTAATTGGAATATACGCTTTACCCGAAATTAAGAAAAAGCTTGGACAGGTTAAGATTGACGAAGAGAAAAAGAAAAACGAACTTGAAAATGACAAGGCAAGGGAAGTGAGCAGACTTAAAATGGAAGAAAAAGACCATCAGTGTGACCTGGATATCAAAAAAGCGAAGGAGATCAGTCAGGTAAAGACTGATGAGATATCTAGGGTTATTACGATTCGTCAGGATTTTGGCCTTATGGGAAAAAAAAAGGTTGGCGAACAAACGATAGATAAAGAACCTGGTCTTGGTGAGTGGTTACAATGGTTCGATACCCAGTTTCCCATGCCGGGTTACTCCGCTATTCCTCACATCAGCACTATTCTGAACGGTTGTCCTGGTGGCTTCAGGCCTGCCATGCTTCTACATTTGCTTGGGACTTATGGTGCACTCTGTTTCTCGAATGTACGTGCGCAATATATGGACGGACGGTCTCATTCCCCCAGTTTGCAGGTTGTGATTGTAGGAGCGCAGGGTTCGGGAAAGAGTATCTTTAAAAATGTGTATGAACAGGATCTCTTTCATCGAGTAGTTATGGAGGCTCGGGAGAAAAGCAGGAGTGACAAGCCTGACCAGATTATCCAAACGATAGGCAGCGAGATCTCAAAAGCAAGATTATTGGAGCTTATAGTTGGTAATCATGATGTATACTTCTATTTGATGGAGACGGAGATCGATACTGTGCGTCAATCTTTCACAAAAGGTGGCGGACTTTCGACTGACTTTTTGCGTAAAGCATTCTCCAATGAGAGTATTTCTTTGGATAATAAGCATACCCGTAATGAATGTCGTGGTACATTTCCCGTGTATTTCAATTACACCTTCACCGGGACTCCCAAGGCTGTCAGACGTTTCTTTAAAGAGGAGGAGTATGAAGATGGAACCGCTTCGCGTGTTTGTTTTTGTGCAATTCCCGAACTTGGTCATTCAATTCCGGAGTTTGACTTACCGGAAGGCGAAGAACTGGAGAAAATGCGTGACCAGATTGACAAATGGCGTGAACAGTATTGCTTCAGAAGAACAAAAGAGGGTATTGATATTCCTGCCAACGAACACCGGACAGACCTCTCTTATGTATTCGGTACTCTGAAGCATTGGATCGAGAAACAGAAGGAGATGGGTGACGAGATAAGAAAAGGAGTCTCCCTTCGCATGGCCACTGTCGCCTTCCATGGTGCCATAGTACTGCATATGCTCGCCGGTGAACCCAGGAAAGACGTCCCGAAGACACGTAGGACGATTTGTAAGTTGACCGAATATCTTGCCAACCACTGCATGGAGCGTTTTCTCTGCCAGTATTACAAGGGAGTGTACCCGAAGATGGATATGCCAACCGAACCACGGTTGGGACGGAGATTAACAGACGAGGAAATTGAATGTTGGTACCCTTTGTGGAAAACTCTCGATGAAAATGGCAATCAGCTGGGTTATGGAAGGATAGCCAAACTGATTGGAGTGAGTAAGAATGATGTGAGAAATGCTTTTAGAAAGTATGAGAAAGAAATCGGATTGAGTTAATACAGATAAGGAGGACGCTACACACCGGCGCTCTCCTTTCTCTTTCTTAGGGGTGTAAATGCTAAATGTATGAGTATTTGATTAATTCAGCATATTATAACGAATTGCATTGTACATCAATTACTTATACAGGGAAAAACTATCTATCCTTAGAGAGTGTAAAACGCTACACCCTAAATATAATAATGGACGTGATGACAATAACTCATACGCTCTTAATCTAGTAGTTAAAATAGAGTTTGTCTTTCGTCGAGTAAAGTCTTCTTAATCTGATTTCCACACTAGTGTAGTTTAATAATAAACTTATATATATCTTTACTTGTTTCGAAACAGCACTAAAGGTCCTTGCTCAAGTGTATATTAAGGTGCCTAACCGATTTTTAGTACATTGTCAATGCTACAGCCTCGATTTCATAAGTACCTGATCTTATTTGTCCTACTTCGTCTGCCTGAAAACCTCTAAGACAACTATCGAAACTAATTTCCCCCGATACTCACTGAGATCTCATCTTCATCTACTCCCTTTTGTTTTATGAGCAACCGGACTCTGCAATATTTCTCTGCATTCAAACTACCCTTTAACCAGTCAACAGGATGCAACATTTTTTTTACTCTAAAACATATCCTATTTAAGTAATATTGCTGATTTTATGAAAAAAAAATGCACTAAAATATTGTATTCGTTAGTTGTAGGCAAACGCCGTGTGAGTGATTATTATAATAATAGTTGTAGTATATTTACTATATATCCTGCCTTCGGTTAACCTATAAGTTATCATTCCTAAAGATTGAATCATTGTAATTCATGGGCAATATTCTCCTAAGTACCTTCCTGATGTGGGATATACTTGCAATCGGGAAGCGTCTATGGTAGATAAGTCTGTCCATTACTTCCCTTTAGCAAAACTGAATTCTTTATCATTATATGCGAAATTATCTGTGTAATATATGATATTAGATGTTAGCGCATGGAAATAATTATTCTCATTTTTATGATAGCAGGCTATTATATTATATACCTGTGAGAGTCATTTCTTTCTTCGGAATAATTACTTTCCGATGAATAACTGTTGATACGTGATTACTATCCCTGCTGACTGTCTCACCTTAAGCTTTGATTATCTTATACCTGTCAAGAAGAAAAAAGAGAGCAGTATCGCCCTGTTATGAACTGAACGTACTGCTTCTATCCTTAGATTTCCCGGATCTCTATAAAATACCCCCTCTTGCCTTTCTCATTCGTCCTCTGCCTCTCTATGACGGGGAGATATTGTGCCAGCTCTTTAGCCTTGGCTGTTTTCCCGGTCATTCCGATGCTGTCATATATCTTCTGGAGCATTCCCTTTACCTCCTGCCTGGAGTATGAAACACCCGCTTTGAATGTCTGTCTGCAGGCATCCCTTATCGTCTCTTGCGCGCATACCGTATTGTAAGCCCTTTCCACATCGGTTTCCTGAAAACCAGGCTTTGATAACTCCTCATAGCCCAGGGTATCATACCAGTGATGAAATTCCATCTTAATGAACGGGTTTTGCAGGACCAGGCTGTCATACTGGGGGTATTGTTTTCTAAAACGGGCATACCCGGCCAGTCTGTCTTTTTGAGGCGCATTGTAGTACCAACTCTCAAACTGTTTCAGTTCCTCCGGTTTCTGGTACATCCTGACCGCATCCTGAATACTTGTTAAGAGCCGGCAGGAATTATTGTAATAGTAGTTTCTCTGGTGCCACCTGTTCCACCGGGCTACCATAACCAGATAATTGAAACCGATTGTGGTGTACCCGTTCTCCCGGATAAGATCAATATAATCATCCACAAACCTCCTGTCCGTTGCTTTGTCCCGGTAAAGCTCGACAAACATCTCCCTGGCATTGTCCGGCGCATTGTTATATGTATCAAGGATCATTTGTGATTTTCTCTCCATCTCGCTCTGTTTCCGTTCAAACTCCTCCTTGGTTACCCTCTCCGGCATCGTCTTGTAATATATGGTTGCATCGTGACGGAACGGGTTCATGTCAAGCCTCTGCCTTCCCAAGATCTGGGGTATGTCCAGCATGATATCGAGTGTCTGCCATTCCTTGCCCGCATTGATAAAGATATAGGTGCTGGCATTGGTCGAGTAGAAGTCCACACCTTCGAATGAGGCTTTTGTACAGAATGTAAAAGTCTTGTTTACCGGATTATTCCTGTCGGCACATAACCCGCCTGCCACGAAACCTTTCGGCAGTTCTGAAGCCTTGCTTTCCGAACACAGTATGGTCACTTCATCCGGTTTCAGGTTGTTCTGCCCGATGATGTTCCTGATGGACCTTACTTCATTGAGGAATATACAGGCTTCACGGGAATATACGACATTTCCCTGCAGGACCTTCCTTTCAAAATATCCGTTCTCCCTGTATCGTTGTATTAAGCGGGCGCATAGTTTCTCCGCACTTTCACCGCTCTTCATCCTTACCTCCTTTAGTGTAGGCTCCTCAATAACCTCCGGGTCCCATTCCAGCTTATAATAGGGAATACCTGCGAATTGTGGTATATTATCCAGGAATATGTCGGGAATGGGTGTTGCGGAGAGGTAACAGATTCGCCGTGCTTCCCTGTCAAGGTATACCAGGAAATTCATGTCCGTACTTCCTTTGAACGTCGCATCTCCCATAAGGCACTGAAACTCATCGACCACAAACAGGAATGTATCTGTCATTCCCCTCGACTTGAGTACGGAAAGTACCTTGTCCGATGAATCCAGTGTGACCAGTATTCTGGGTGGCCTTGATAACTGCCCGAAAGGCAAATTTCCCTGGTGACAGTCCAGGTATACACCTAAATCCTGCATTTTCTCTCTTATTGCTTCCGCCCTGTCGTTGCACAGGGGGATATGGAAGAGAAAGGTGTCGGGATGCTGTTTATGCTTTTCCTTGAGCACCTGAATCCGTGGCGAAATAATCACTACCGGCAGACTGGAATTGATGAACATTGATGTCCCTCCGCAACCTGTTATCGTCTTATTGAGAATAAATTTTCTGTCTATGGGTAGAATCCCCTTCAGGAGCCTGTCGTAGTCACTCATATACCTGCATTTCTCAGGCATATCAATTTGTATCATATTCATATTTATACTTTGTTTATAAAAGGTTTGCAATATTTTCCTACCCTTCATTTAATCGTTGAAGGGTAAACGGAACGCAACATTTTTTTTTACTCTAAAACATACTATTTATAAGTAATAACCCCGATTTTATGAAAAAAAAATGCACTTAAATGTTGTATTCGTTAGCTGTAGGCAAACGCCGTTTGAGTGATTATAATATACTTATCATACAGTTCTAATAGTTATCATATATCCTGCCTTCGGTTAACCTGTAAATTATCCTTCTGCAGCATTTCCTTCGAATCCCCTTCAGTCCTTAATATACATTGAACTCCAATGTCCCGAAGTTATTCTTCTCAGCCCTGTATGCATTTCTCACATGCCCCAGTATTTCCTCTTCACTCATCGTAGGACTTTTCCATCCTTCAGTGAAATACCCGATAGCCAGGCTCTCATCCACTCCCCATTTGCACATCAGACAGGCCAGCTTAAAGATGCTCTCCGCCCTGTTCCCCTCTTTCCAGTATTCCGGGTTATTCTTCTTCCAGAAAGAGTTTATAATATTGATAATGCTTTTGTCCGACACCTTTCTTTCTGCATGGGGGTGTATCACTTTGCCCTGCGCCCTTACGGTGGGGATATAATGAAACGTTACCGGATTAGGATTCATCCATATGTCAGGATCATAGCTGAGATAGTTTCTCCTTGCCATATCCTTGCAGGCACTATCCTTACCGGCCACGTTGAAATTGTCCAATAGTTGTGCGTATAAATCCCTGTGCCTGTCCGGGTCGGTATTATCATGCAGTATCAGTGCTTTCAATCCCCTTCCGCCTGGAGTTACGAATACACATAAGACACATGGAGTTCTTATCAGCCAGTTTCGCAGATCTGTCATTTCATCCTGTATCCCTATATAGTCAAAGTCCATTGCCGTCACATTTGAATACGATATCAGATGCGTACTGTCAATTTCTGAAAATGTACCGTTATAGGCTACGGCAGGCAGTAGTCTGGCCTTCCAGTACTGCATTTCATTCTCCGGTTGTTTCCTTATATGTTCTATGGCCTGTGCCAGGGTATATTTACCGTACTGACTGTCACACAACACCATGTTACCATCACGGATCATGCCTGTAACCCGTGAGAGTGTCGGATAGCACAGGTTGTACCTTGTATGGTTGATTCTATGGGCTAATGTGATATAACTATCCATGATTGTCCGGCATTACTTCTTTTTTATCCATCTGAGGTTCCGGGTGGAGTTATTGGACATGTCCCCGTCAATATGTTCCACTTCCATATAAAGCTCCGGGTTCATGTTCGGCAGGAATATTCTTGCAATCAGGAGTCCGGATAAACCTTCTTCTCAAACCATTTGATGGCTATCTTATAATCTACAGGAGCTCCATACATACCTCCAAGATGTATCTTCCCTATTGTGAAAGCAGCCGGCCCCTCACCAGAGACAGCGTGCCGTAGTAACTCCATTCCTTTTTCACTATCCTGAGGACAACCTTTTTCTTCCAGATATATACACGCCAGATTAATCTTTGCTACAGGTATCTTGTCTGCAATGCTTTCCAGCAGATTAATAGTCTTGTCAACATCCGGAAGGACTACCAGACCTTCCAGGTAGTACATGGCGACATTGTTGATTCCATCCGCCAGTCCCTGTATTGCGGTTTTGTTATACCAGAAGAAAGCATTGTCAAAGTTTCCTTCGTTTTCATAATCCTGTGCTAGCAGGTACATGGTTTCCGCATCACCTGCCGCTGCTTTTTTTAATAATTCTTTTTTTTCGTTCTTCATTTTTATTCAGTTTTAGTATGCCTTCCTTATTTAGCGCACATTTATAAGGATTTCAGGTTTTTCCCAGGACGGTATTTTTTTAATAAACATGTCAAGGTTATCTGTGGGGTTGACGGTTGTATATGTATATAGTGGGGAAAAGAGGGCATAACTGTATTGAACCCGATGAGGAACTATTGCTAATTCGTATTCTCAGGTCAGATAACTTTTGAGGCACTTTGAAAGTTTTGACGGCTTTCTTCGTCACCTCCCAGATCTGCATATCCAATCATATGAAAAATGTTTTGAACTGTACATGTCCATTCATTATATGAGGTCTGGAGCTCTTTATAAACAGGTTTAGTGTCATAAATTTATAAAAACGCTGTTGTCATCACCCCTCATCCTGATAAATGATGAAAGATAATAATAAATCATGTTTAAAATAATTAGAATGTTAAGGCAAGCAGAAAAGTGGTTTCCTGATTTGGGAACTATGGTTTCCGGGCATCTCCTGATATATGTTGTTTCAGCTAAAGGGAACCATGAGCGGATTATTCCCGAGGTCATTCTGTTTTCAACCGGACTCTGCATTGAATGGTTGTTGAAAACAGGTCTGTACAGCCCACCTATGGCTTATTTACGAAAAGTATGGAAATCCGGACAGGTTATTGAAACTGATACTGGTGGACGCTATACAGGAAGGGAATGCGCAATATGAAATATTTGTAGTAACAACTGAAAACCAATTCGGAAGATATCTTTTTAATCGTCCGAATACCGGTATGAACAATTATATAAAATCAAAAAACATCATGAATAAAAATATCAAAAAGCAGCCGTTTGAAAAAGAGATCGACGGCAGAAGAATGAGATATTGTAGAATATATAATATCTGGGTAAACCGTGAAGGTACATATGTCTATAGGGAATATAAAGACCCAGCCTGGAACCATGCCTTGCAAATCCATACTCGCCCGGACGGAAGTAAATACCTGGACACGAAAAGCCATGGGGAAATACCTCTTGATGAAGCTGTAGCCATCTGTTTCAGTCCTATGCCCCGGGATGGCAGGAAATATGTACCGGTTCATAAGGATAATAATCCGGGCAATTGTCATGCCTTCAATCTTACATGGAAACAGGTCCCGAAGTATTCTCCGACCGATAAGGAAAGAAAGCTGGATAACGGACTGGTAGTACGGTCGGATGGTACCATACTTGATAAAAGGAAAAAACTGTTTGTAATCACGGTAATCGGTGACAGCGATACGGATCGGCTGGTTTCTGTGGATCCTTACGTATGCTATTATCGTAAGAACCGTTATGGTTCTATTGACGAGAGACGTGCGCGTGTTGATGCTCTTATGGCGGAAGCGGAATTTGTAGCCGGTGATAACTCCCTGATGAGCAGGCCGCGGGTACTGCATAAGGATCAGGATTACTTGAATTACAACTCCTCCAATCTTGAATGGGCGGAAGAGGAGAGTCCGGAGTATCAGGCTTATATGTGGCAGAAAAAGGAAGATCTGGACCGGTTGACCATTCAGGAGAATCCGAATCATCCCAATCCTTTAATGAAACCTCTACATTAATGCCAATTATAAAAAACATGTCTTATGGATGAGAAGGCAACTATTTTCCGGAGAGCCGTGAAAAATATGATTCTGTTGGACTGTCGGAATCAGGGATCATACATATTAGTAATGGTGCGTTTAGTGGGTGGACAACTTGCGGAAGGTTACTTTTTCTAAATCTTTGGAACCGATAGGAGATGGACTTTTGAAAGATGCCTGTTGACTGAGTTGGATTTTTCATGCAGTCTGCGAGTAATGGGGCTTTCTCCTGTAGCAAGGATTTTGGGGAACTCTTTTTCTTTATTCCTGCAAGGTTTACGGAGATAGAGGGCATGTCTTTTCAGTTCTGTAATGATCTGACTTCCGTTTTTCTCCCCTCATCGTTGAAAAAGATTGGGAAATATGCCTTTTGGGGATGTGACAAACTATCTTCCATATTGGTGCATGATAGTGATGTGGACAGGATAAAGAAGCTCCTTCCGCATAAGATGAGGAGGTTTGTAAAGCCCTTATTCAAGTAAAGGCATGATATGAGGGGAAAGGTACAGTACTGATTATAGGCTGTATCTTTTCTTTTTATCCGTTCTTTTGAAAGTTCCTCTATGTCTCGGTCAAGTAAATTGCGCTTGATGTATACAGTAAAAAGTGATAAAAGGCCATCGTTCAACCCATAAGGTCTACAGATTCTCTGTATTTCATTATGGATAAAATATCTTTGTAGGAATTGCTCAATAGGGCCAATTTCATTAATGTCAAAGAGCAATTTAATCTTTTTTGGGGGGATTATTAACTCATTCCGATTTTAGCATGATATTTATCTAGTGTTTATATTCTAAAAAATGTAGATTTGTAAGATGTTATTATATTGCTAATCTCTTATAAACCAACCGATAATATAGCTTCTAAGGAGCAACTAAATAACTATAAAGGGCTGATTCCATTTATCGGAGTCAGCCCTATTTTCATATGCTATTTTTTATTGTTATCCGGCTTTATCGGATAGTAATGGTAATGTATTTTATATTATTTAATAGTTTGTAAAATTGGTAATGTTTTGTTTGCTAAAATGAGAAACATATAACGTCCATATTACTTCAGTTTATGCGATACGGGTGACATGATGAAACTGAATTCATAATCCTGGTAAGGAAGACGATACTTTTCTAATGGTATAGCTCCCCAACTGTTGACGCATGCCAAACCTGTCTGTATCTTGTCAATGCAGAAGTTTGTAAAGTTTGCTTTTTCAACTTCCGGTGAGTGGCGTTGGTCTTTTGCATCGCCGTCGTCCAATGATTCGATGGTGTAGTTTAGTGCAGATGCGGAGAACAGAGCTTCAGAAACGAACTCTAAGCCGTTGCCACCGATATTCAGCAGTCTCCACCAGCGGATGTCGGTCTTCGTTCCGGTTTCCTGCGGACGGATATACGGATAGAATTGTTCTTCTACCGTCTGGCGGTATTTGCCTATCATGGCACCGTGGTTACGGTCGGAATAGTTTTCTACCGGACCACGCCCGTAATATTCCACTTCGTTGAAAGCTAGAGGCATACGAAGCTGCATACCGAAGCGGAACATTTCAGAAACCTTTTTGCTCTTGTCGGCTACCATTTTCTGAGTAACTTTTACCGCTCCCTTATTATTGATAGTATAAGTGAGGAATAACTTGCCGCCTACCGATTTCATGTCGTATTCTGAACGAACCACAGCCTGGTCATTTTCGATGCCGTGTTTCAGCGACGTAAGTTTCAGTTCCGGGTCCTTCCAAACCGCATATTTGCGTTGCAATCCCGCTCCGAAATCGTTATCGGTCGGCGCACGCCAGAAGTTGGGAGTCAGTTCGCTGCCGTCTTCCATCATCTGCATGCCGTTCACGTCGTAGCGGCAGAGATAGCCGTTTTGCCTGTTGAAATCCATAGAGAAGTTTTCACCTTTGACAATCAGGTAGTAACGGTCGTTATCTAGGATGCTGGGCACACTGACTGCCAGGTTGGAAGTCTGCACATTTTCCAGTTTGAGTTCCGGTGCTTTGTAATCACGGATGCTTAACTGGTCGTAAGCGACGGTGGTTCCTGTGGGCAACAATGTTTCTGCGGCTTTCAGTTTATAGTTGACGTTGAGCAGCAGTTCCTTGCAGGGGCAGATGTTCTTCGTGTCAATCGGAAGCTGCACTTTTACAGTTTGCTGAGGTGCTGCTTTCAGGTCGGATACGATGCCGGTCTGTACCACTTCCCCGTTTGCCAGTAATTGCCATTCCATATAATATGAAGACAGGTCGCGGAAGAAGTTTTCGTTGAAGATGTTGATTTCACCTTTGGTAAGGTCGGCGGGAGTAGTCCAGATATCCTGGTAGAAATAAGCTACTTCGTAAGCATGCGGATTAGGTATGCGGTCCGGGCTGATTAAACCGTTGTCGTTGAAGTTATTGTCCGAACCGTCATATTTGTTGAAGTCGCCACCGTAGCCGTAAATATCTACTCCATCTTTGTTTTTCCAGTGGCAGGACTGGTCTACAAAGTCCCAGATAAATCCGCCTTGGTATTTCGGATATTTGCGGATGATGTCCCAGTATTCTTTGAATCCGCCTTGTGAGTTACCCATAGCGTGTGCGTATTCACATTGAATCAGCGGTTTTTGAATATCACCTTCGCAGTATTTGATACAGCCTTCGTAACCTAGGTACATCGGGCAATAGATGTCTGTAAATTCGCTGGTACGTGCTTGCTCGTACTGTACGGCACGTGTTTTGTCTTCGTTCTTAATCCAGGTGTAGCATTTCTCAAAGTTCGGTCCCATGCCGGCTTCATTACCCAGTGACCAGAAAATGATGGACGGGTGATTGTAGCTGCGTTGTACGTTGCGTTGGTTGCGTTCCATATGGGCTTTGGCGTAACTGGGGTTCTTTGCCAGTGTCTGGTCACCATATCCCATACCGTGGGATTCCACGTTAGCTTCGGCTACTACATAGAGTCCGTATTGGTCGCAAAGGTCATACCAACGGTTGTCGTCCGGGTAGTGGCAGGTACGTACGGCGTTGATATTAAGCTCTTTCATGACTTTGATGTCTTGCAACATACGTTCTAGGGAAACTACATAACCGCCGTCCGGGTCCATTTCGTGGCGGTCGGCTCCCTTGAAGAGTACCGGCTGGCCGTTAACGAGTATCTGTCCGCCTTTCAGTTCAATCTTGCGGAAACCAACCTTCACGGGAATTACCTCTACTGTGCTATTGCCGTTTTTCAGGGTAGCGGTCAGTGTATAAAGATTGGGCGTTTCGGCTGTCCATTTGGCAGGGTTGGAGATATTCAGTGTAGTGTTCAGTTTGCCCGAACCTTTCAGGTCGGCGGTAGCTACACTGTTGCCTTGGGCATCTGTCAGGTCTAAAGCCACTGTGCCGCTTCCTTTCAGGTCGACAGCGATATTCAGCGTGGCATCTTTATATTGGCTGTCCAAATCAGGCGTTACACGAATATCCTGAATATATTTCTTGTCGCGTGCGTAAAGATAGCAGTCGCGTCCTACGCCGGAGTAGCGGAAGAAGTCCTGGTCTTCCAGGTAACTGCCGTCGCACCAGCGGAATACCTGGAAAGCAATCACATTCTTACCCGGTTTCAGATAGTTGGTCAGGTTGAATTCGGCTTCCAGTTTGCTGTCTTCGCTATATCCTACATAGCGTCCGTTCACCCAAAGGTACATATTGGAAGTGACCGAACCGAAATGGGCAAAAATCTCTTTGCCTTTCCAGTCGGCAGGAACGGTGATTTCTTTTCGGTAAGAGCCTACATGGTTGTTCTCTGTCGGAACGTACGGCGGGTTGTTTTTGAACTGGCTTCTCCAGGCATATCCTACATTTACATAGATAGGGTCGCCATAACCGTTCAATTCCCATACACCGGGCACTTGAAGGTCGTCCCAGCCTTTGTCGTTGAAATTAGTCTGGTAGAAGTCGGTCGGACGTGCTTCGGCATGCCTCACCCAGTTGAATTTCCAAAGACCGTTCAGAGTCATGAAATTTGTGGAGTTTTCTTTGATACCGGCTTTAGCTTCATCAGCCGATGCGTAAGCAAAGTAGTTAGTGTGCATGGCAGAGCGGTTTACGGAATTCACTTCCGGGTCTTTCCACTCATTGAAGCTTTGCGCTTGAATAGCTGTCAGTCCCAATGTGGCCAAGCAGCAAGAGAGTAGTTGTTTCTTCATGGGGTTATGTTTTTAGTCTACTTGATTATTTAATTTAACATTGTGTTCTCACAGAATGTCTCTTTCAGGCAATTGCTAATTAGGGTGTTATTCCATTTGTGGTAGTTGTAACAAACCGAATACTTCCATCTTCATTATAATACAATGGTGTCACACACCGAACACCACCATTGTATGTATTGTCGTTCAGAGGAGTCATCTGGGATGCATGATAGTGCCAGATCCGAATTATGATAGAATAAATACCATTGTCCTTTATATTCAACAATGGAATGGTGATTCATCCCACTGTTTACCAAGGATTGTAGCATCAATCATTTAGCCCTACTCCGAACTTGGTTTGCTGTTCGCCTACTTCTTTGGCGCGATACTCATTTAGCTGTTGTTGCAGACGTTCGTTTTCTTTCTCCAATTCGGATTTGGATGCTGCGCTACGAATCCTTGCTTCCCTCTTGCTATTGCCGATATTCAAAAGTTTGCTTTCGTTCTCTGAATACAGTTCTTGCTTTGGATTGGCGATTGTCTCAAATTCCAGTTCGCCGGACAACGGCAGAACTGTTCCTTCATATTTTATCGAAGCAATGACACGCACTTTTCCTGGTTTCAACGTTGATTGCACTAGAATGGGAGCTGTTCCCCAACATAATGAGGCGGTGGTCTCACCAATCAGACGCCCTTCTCCTTCGAGATCGAAATTCACTTCAAAGTTGTTCAACCGTCTGACCACTCCGTTCTTGTCTACCAATTCGGCAATCACTGTCACCACATCCGAGCCGTCGGCAACCGTTGCCGTGCCATTGTTGTCCAACCGTAATCGAAGTCTTTCCGGACATTGGGCAGGATAGCGTTTGTGTCTTGTCACCACTTTGCCATCTATCAACCCTTCTGCCAACATATAGTATTCATCTTGTTTCTTGGCGCGTGCCAATCCTTTGGTATCCATAAAATCATACACATCCTTGAAGAGAAAGTGGGGTGAAGGCAATTCTGCTGTTTCCTGCTTCTTCTGCGTATATACCTTTCCGTTCTTATAGACTGTGAGGCGTACCTCATCACAATTGGAATAGATCGTCACATCACTGGGTGAGAACGGAGTCATCTCATGAGCAATGTAAATCATGGGACCGCTTTCCGCATTGAAGTTATATCTGGTGATAGGACGTTGCGACATATACATATAGTAAGAGGTTTTGGGTTGACGATACGCATCCATAATACCTCCATAGAAGGGTTCGGGGTGATATCCACGGTTATGGTCGAATGGATGCCACAGACAACCGCCTACCACCTGCAATGATGAAGAGCAGACCCATCGGTACACATCTTCATAATGGGCTGCCTGCACCAGCATTGGGAGCTCTCCCCAAGAACGGGACACACGACTGTCCGAATTCTGTGCTATCCAGTCGTCTACATTGTCGCCCCACTCACGAATCAGATAGGTCTTCTCCGGTTTTAGATTCTTGGTCGGACGCAATAGGACGAAAAAATACTCATCGCCCAAGGCGGCATCGTCGCAAGAGGCTTGAACCTCGGGACATTCTTCCTTGCAGATGGTTGCTACATTTTTGGCAAAACTGGCAGGATAGTCAGTCTCATTCAGAATAGGTTCCCACAGGAACACACTGGGACGGTTTCGGTTCTGACGAATCATATTGCGGATATCGGTATAAACACGCTCGCCAAAGCAAGTCTCCTCGTTCCAGAATTGCCAGCCGGGAGTCGCCACCATTACAAAAAGCCCCAACTCGTCGCAAGCATCCATAAACGCAGGGTCGAGTACATAGTGTGCACTGCGCACAATCCTGGCACCGGCATCTTTCAGCTTACGGGCATCGCGCCATTGCAGGTTGTTGGGGACAGCATTTCCCAAAACGGCAAATTCCTGATGACGATTAGCGCCTACCACTTTCCCGTATGGTTTGCCGTTAATCCAGAGTCCCTTCTGTTGTTTAAACTCAATACTACGGATTCCCACACGCTGGCGCATACCGTCTACCACCAGCCCTTTATCATCCTTCACATGAATGTCCAGATTATAGAGATAAGGAGTTTCGGGCGACCAAAGCTTGGGCATCTCCACAACTAACCGACTGCCTGCGTATCCAGCTTTTCCCTTTTTGACATTGATTTTACACGCTGCCTGAGCCACAACCTCTCCATCGGTTTGTCGCAATTCATACACAATGGTGGCAGCAGAGTTGCGGTTGCCTTCATTGCGCACATGCGTTTGAATGTTTACTTCCGCCTTTGCTTCAGACACATTGTTGAAAGAGAGGTACACTCCGCCACCTGCCACCTCGTTCTCATAGTTGGGGTCGGTGATATGCAGCTCGTTGTGGGCAATCAGCCAACAGTCGCGATAAATACCTCCAAAGTAGCAGAAGTCCAACATCTCCTGAGGTTTGCCTGCTGGATAGGTCGGGTCGTTCGAATTGTCTGCCATGACGGTGATGACATTATCCTTATTCCAGTCCAGTTCATTGCTGATGTCGGCAATCACCGGTAGAAACCCTCCGAAATGCTCCGTCATCAGTTTGCCGTTTACCCACACTTTACATTTACCCATGACAGCCTCGAAGTGAAGAAAGAGTTTTTTCCCTTTCAGACCCTTTTCCGGAGTGAAGTGTTTGCGATACCACACCACACCTTGATAATTGATGCAACCGCTCGCTTCCACCGGCAGATACTCAATGCCATGAGGTAAGGAGACACATTCCCATTGTGAGTCGTCGAATGAGACGCTGTAAGCCCCTCCCTCGATGTCCCCTTTATGGAAACGCCAGGCTATATTCATGGAGTAGACATCCCGACCGCTGTCCGGCAGCCTGTAGAAACCGGCAGTCGAGAATTTCGGTTGTTCAAATCCTTGTACAAACTTAACGAAAATTGAGACAAAGACTAAAAATAAAAGTAATTTTTTCATATCTCAGTTCATATTTATATCATTAAATACTTTGCGAATATTTTACCATACTTTCAAACGTTTCTGAATTGAAGATATGTTTTCAAAAGGTCCTGGAAGCGGTGATTTCCTTCTACTAATGTCCCAATAATCCGTATTAAAAATAATACTCTCTCCAGTCGGCTGTTCGTAAGGCAATCGAGCTAATAAAGAGTTACCTAACATCCGACTGTCTACAATCCCTTCTTTCGAATTCTTCAGTTGCTGAAAATCGAATTCTAGATAAACACTTTTACCTTCTTCTATAATGTTTATGTTCGGATGTAGTTCAGGTAAAAATAAACTGCAAGTATCATCTTTGCATGTTTGGGCTTTATCATAATATACATTTCCTTTACACGATAACGAATATATCTTTTTGGAAATGTCATCATAAGCCGCAAGTCCCAACTGTCCTTTTGAAGTTCTTTTCGGAAAAGCAGGAGCAAACACATTATTGATATATCTGTCGTCACCAGCAGCGATATATGAAAGTCCAGCGATCGTTGTGGAATGCGGTAAAAAATAAGGAGTATAACGTTCTGTTGGTGTACAATAAATTGTACCTAAAAATAAGTTATGGATAAATGCACTACCTTGCGAATGATTGTAGATGCAGAACGGAGAACCGAATATGTTATTATCAAATATGGCAGGGCCATGATTAGCTTCTAGGGAAAGATCCTGCTGATTTCTATACAAGAGATTTTGTGACACACGTACACCTTGGCTCATCCAATCCAACCATATTGCCTTTGAAGTATCGTGAATACGGTTTTTACGAATCTGTGTGTCAATAGCTCCATGGAACTTTATACCAGCATCTTCCCAACCACCAAATTGACGTTTTGCATGAATATTGTATATATGATTATTTTCTATAATGCTGAATGCTGCTCCAAAACTACCGCAAATAGCTGTTTGTTCACAATTATATATAGTATTTCCACGTATAATATGTGAACCGATGTTTTCTTTGCTCCAGCCGTTACGTAATGCTCTGAAGATAACTTCTATATATTGAATAGCTCCGTCTGAGTAAAGAGAGGAATATTGGGTCACTACATTGTGTCCTGTACTCCGTTCTTTGCCAAGCGTGATACCCGAGCATCTGGAATCGCTTATCGTATTGTTTTCTATAATCCAGCCTTTATTCCAGTGAGTAGCAACCATGCCTACTTGTTCTGCGGTAGGGGCAGCCCATTGAGTTGCAGCCTGGCTAAAGTGAAAACCACTGACTGTAATATAGTTAATACCTGGATTTGAAGGATAAAAACATGTATTTCGTACTGAAATCTCTACAATATCTTTACGGGGATTATATGTATGAAAATTAGCCCATATAATTGTATTCTCATCATCCGATTCGCAATACCAGGTAGATAAGGAAGCATCTTTATCCAGCGCTTTATCCCAAGGTGTTGGATTTATTACTTTTTCAAGAGATTCAACCTCATATAAGGATTTTCCATTAATGAAGACTTCGCCCGTATGATGATCCCGACCATAATCAACATACCAATCACCTTCTATTTTCTCCTTATAGGGATTGTAAGTGCCAAAAAATGTATTTGGTATGGTTATCCGCCAAATACCGTTCTCTTCTTTCCATTCGTCAACAACCTCTGAACCTTTAATTTCTACCGTTTCACCCGGAGCAGCACGATAAATGATACGTTTTAAATTACTCTCTCCACCGTGAATGGGATTGACCCATTCACGGTAAGTTCCTTCATGAACTGTAATTACATCTCCTGCAACCGCAAAATTAGCTGCTGTTTGAATTGTTCTGAACGGAGCTTGCTCGGTCCCGTTATTTTTGTCGTTCCCATTTATGGAAACGTGATATTCCCGTGCATTCAATGATGTAATTGAATAAAGGATAATTGCTGAGATTTTTAATATCTTTTTCATTGTCAATAAATTGTAATAGTTTAATGTAATAATTTATTAATATGAATGAAAATAGTTATCGATTTTAATATTGTCACTGTACCCAAAAGCGTTGAGTCGCTCCTTTCATACAGTTCGGTGCCACTAACAGTTCAAATTCTCCAGCTTCCACCTCCGGTTGCAGGCATTCGTTTAGGAAGGAGAGTGTCGAGTAGGGCAGTGTAAACGAAACGGTTTTCGTCTGTTTGGCAGGAATATGTACCCGTTGGAAAGCTTTGAGTTGCTTTTCTGATTGGGTAATCCGACAATATAAATCAGTTAGGTAGACCTGCACTATCTCATCGCCATCCATGTTTCCCGTATTGGTGATATCTATAGAGAAGCGAATATCCTCATCTTTCGTCAGTTTGTCATTCTCTAGGCGCAGGTTCTTATATTCGTATGTGGTGTATGACAAGCCATAGCCGAACGGATACAGCGGGAAGTAGCGGCTCGCAGGCATGGCGTTTTGCCCATACTCTACGATGTTGCCCTCGCGACCGTAAGGACGGTGCAGCAAACACATAGGCAGGTCTCCTGTATGGCGCGGATAAGAAACTGTCAATTTTCCCGAGGGATTGACCTTCCCACTCAGTATTTCTGCCAAGGCATTTCCTCCTTCCTCGCCGGCAAAGAACATCATGACAATGGCATCAGCCTTATCCATCCAACGGGTCATTGTCACCGGGCGTCCTTCCACTAACACCACTATCACCGGTTTGCCTGTCTTGCCGATTTCAAGAATCAGTTCCTCTTGCATTCCCATCAGATCTAAATTGTTGCGGTCTCTCGTTTCTCCACCGGTAGTCCAGTTGGCACCACCCATCACCATGACGCAGGCATCGGCATCCTGCACACACTTCACCGCTTCCGCAAATCCGGATGTATTATTGTCGGTCAGACCACAACCTTTAGCGTATGAAACCTCCACTTGCTTTCCAAAGATGTTTTTAATCCCTTCGAGCGGGCTGATACCTTTTACGCCCTTGGCAGAATAGCCTCCTAACTGTGCCACAGTGGCATTGGGGCCTACCACTGCTAACTTGCGTACACCGTTCAACGGAAGCCGGTTCTTATCGTTTTTCAGCAATACGATGCTTTGCCGTGCGGCTTCGCGTGCCAAGTTGCGGAATTGCGGAGCGTCGCACAACTTTTCCGCCAACTTCTCATCCACGTAGGGATGTTCGAATAGTCCCATTTGAAATTTCACACGTAGGATATGACGGACGTTTGTATCTATTTCCTCTTCTGTTATCTTCCCTTGCTTCACCATTTCGCCTAACTTCACATACGATTTGATACGGGGCAGTTCCACATCCATACCGGCTTTCGCACATAAGGCGGCAACCTCCAATTGCGTCGGGGCTATCCTCAAATGACCGTAAGCGTGACTCACTGCACTCCAGTCCGACACCACAAAGCCGTCGAATCCCCATTCGTTCCGCAACACGTCTGTCAGCAGCCAGCGGTTGGCAGAACACGGTATACCGTCAACCGAATTGTAGGCAGCCATCAATGACTTTACTCCCGCTTCCTCCACGGCAGCCCGGAAAGGCGGCATGTGTATCTCGCGCAACTCTCGCTCACTCATTCCCGCATTGCCCGAGTCGCGTCCACCGTCTGTCACGAAGTTGGCAAGGAAATGCTTGGGACTGCAAACGACACCATTCTTCTGTACTCCTTTTATAAATTCCACTCCCATGCGTGAAGCCAGGAAAGGGTCTTCGCCATAACACTCTTCCATGCGTCCGTGGCGCGGGTCGCGTGCCAGGTCCAATGTAGGCGACAACACCTGATTGATGCCACGGCTATGGGTCTCCTTACCAATCGCATCGGCTATTTGTGCCATTAGGTCCACATTCCAGGTGCAGGACAGCGCTATTGACTGCGGATAAGAGGTGGCACCTGTAGCACGGCAGCCATGTATCGCTTCCGCATCAATCATGACGGGTATTCCCAAACGGGTCTCTTCCACCGCAATCTTTTGTATTTGGTTTCCTGCGATGACCGCTTTGGGGGCAGACATATCCGTAGTGGGGCAGCTCAAGTAGCCCACTCCATGTTTTCCGAATTTCCGACGGATATCCTCCATAGAATATTCTCCGCTTGTCTCGAATATCTCATCGCCCTCTCCCAAACGCAGCGCTGACATCTGGTAGACTTTCTCTTCCAATGTCATTCGCTTGATTAAATCCTCCACCCGTTCGTCGACCGATAATTTGGGATTTTGATAAGGCAATGGTTTCTTGCCTGTTGGATGGGCAAGCAAACTTCCCGATGTGATGAATAGCGATGCCACTAATAATTGTCTGTATTTCATGATAATCATATTATTTATAACTGATTAAGTCTTTAAGAATTTTCTTCTTATACCACGGGTCGTCGATAGCCTTCAATTGGCGTCCCAACTCCTTGCCGAGTTCTTTCACAATTTTTTCGTTGCCTTTTAGTGGCAGGCAATTGAGCTGATAGGGGTCTTTCTCATCATCAAAAAAGAACATTTTGTTGATTTTATTCTCCTTTGTGACGGTAAAGGCCAAGGTGTATTTGGAAGTCTTTATCCCTCGTGCCACAACAGAATATCCTAAATTCTCACCCTTTTGGTTTTTCTTTCCAAATCCGTTTTTCATATACAGTGCTCCTGTCGGGCGTTTCATCAACGAGTTGGCATCGAAAAACAATTCTGCGTAGTTCTTACCCTGTACATCCGACGGAACGAATTTCTCCACTCCTGCCAGTCCGGACAGCGTAGGCATGATGTCGGGAGTGGAAAGCAGCAAGGGGTCTACCCGGTGGGCTATCTTTCCGGGATAGCGCACGATGAACGGGATATTCATCGCCTCGGCATACGGCATGTTTTTCGCTTCGCTGGGCAGTTCGTGGCTGCACATCAGCTCGCCGTGGTCGGAGGCAAACACAACGATGGTGTTTTTTTCCAATCCCAACTCTTTCAAGGCATCCAGAATCATGCCAAAGGCGCGGTCCACTCCTGTCACGTTGGCAAAATAGTAAGGCGTGGATTTTACTTTGGGCAGATTTTTGTTTGTCACGTTCGGACGTATAAGGGCATCCATCGGCATGTCTTTGTACAAGTTATAGTCCTCTTCCATGCAATCCTTGAATGAATTGTACGGACTGTGGGGCGGATTCATGCCCACCATGATGAGGAATGGTTTTTTCGGGTCGCGCACATTGTCAGTGTTCTTCATATACTCGATGGTCTTTTTCGCTTCATACACTGGCGAATATTCGTGTGGTTCGTGTTTGTGTCCTTCGTTGTCCCAATAGTGTGGATTCTTATGTTCATTGAAAGTCCCATAAGAGTACCAGTAGTTGAAGCCGTGCCGACGTTCTTTAGGGGTATAGGCGTCCCATACCGGCATCTCTGCATTGACATAGTGTCCCGGATTATTTGGGTCGTTGGGTGTGGGTGCATCCAGATGATACTTGCCGATATAGGCACAATCATAACCTGCCTGGCTGAACACATCGCCTATGGTTATAGCCTCAGGGTTCAGACTGCTGTTGGGAGAGTCGGTGTTGCAATTGACTGGCACTCCGTTTTTTTCTGCCGAATACATGCCTGTCATCAACATGGCGCGGTGCGGGCTGCTCACTGGATTATTGCTTTGCGCGGAAGTCAGCACCAACGATTCTCTTGCAAATTTGTCTAAGTTGGGAGTAATGGTAGGATCTCCTTCTGCCTTTCTATACTTTTTAAAATCCTCTTGCCTCCAGAATCCGCATGCATCGTTGCGGAATTGGTCGGGAAATACATAGATTATATTAGGGTACATTTTCTGCTGTTGAGATTGTGCATAAGCTCCTGTTACAACTAATGACAATCCACTTAAAATCAGATTCAGATGTTTCATATTTGATGATTTATTATATTTACTTTTCTTATTCTTAACTCATTGTGAATCTGTGTCTTCTGTAGTGAGCGATGATACATACTTATAAATTATTCGACTACAGTGATGGGCTGAATCGTGCCGTCTTCATTGTAGTGTAGAGGTGCCGCGCACACCGAACGTCGCCATTGGATATATTTCTGGTCAGGCGAATTAGCAGGAATATTCTTCAAGGCAAGTTGGGACGTGTGATAAAACAGATACCACTGTCCTTTATATTCCACGATGGAATGGTGGTTGGTGCCGCTGCTTACGGGACCAAGTATGACACCTTTATACGTGTATGGTCCCATGATGTTGTCTGCCATAGCATAGCCTATTTGAGGTTCTTTCCCTTCAATATGAGGTCCGGTGGAGTAGGAAAGATAATATTTACCTTTATATTTGTGCATCCAGATGGCTTCAAAGAAATAGGGTAGTTGCTTTTCATTGTCCAAGATGACTGGCTCTCCCTCATACGAAATCATGTCTTCGTTCAGGCGGATGATGTTCAACGCATTTTGTCCGACGAACAGATACGGCGTGCCGTCATCGTCGATGAATGCTGCGGGGTCGATATAGTCGCGCGGAGCAACGACGCCCGGGCTTGTGCGGCTGATGAGCGGCTTGCCGAGTGCATCCTCAAAAGGTCCTACAGGATTGTTTCCCACTGCCACTCCGATGTGGTCTTGGTCGGTGGGGAAGTAGAGATAATATTTGCCGTTTTTTTCCACGCAGTCTGGTGCCCAGCAATACCGTTTCGCCCAGGTGGTCTGCTTCAGTGGCTCGAACACCAAGCCCTCGTCCTTAAACGTCTTCATGTCAGTGGTGGAGTAGACGTAATAGTCTTCCATGTCCCACCATTGCGCCTTGTCACGGTCGTGGCTCGGGTAGATGTACAACGTGTCGTTGAACACCCGTGCCGAAGGGTCGGCGCTGTAGCGGCAGGTGATGATGGGGTTGACAATGCTGTCTGTTGCAGCCTCTTCTTGTTGTTTCACTTTTGATGAAGGTTGGCAGGCAGCGACGAGTAATGCCACTGCCACCATGCTTTTTCCTGATTTGTACATTTTGAGTTTTTTAGTAGTTAATTATAGCCATACTGTAGCAGGTGCTCCTGTCCGTTCGCCTTGTGGCATGGGGCATTTCACGCTTTGACCGTTCAACGTCACGCAGATTTCCTTGCACTCCTTGTCCATGCAGGCGTCAGTCACGGTAATTCGCGTCTTTTCTCCTTGCTTTTCCATCAATACCGTGCAGGGGGCGGAAACCGACAGCGTGGTACGCGATGCCTTCAGCGTTTCGCCGGTGGTGTAGAACACAGCCTCTATCACCTTCTTGTCAGCATTTTCCACAGCCTGCACCAGGGTGTCGTTGCGCAACACCTTGAAGGGATAGCCCTCTTTCGGCTCGCCTTTGCCGGCATATACCACGTAGCCGTAGCTGTCGTTCATCGGCTTTTGTCCGTGGTCTATCCAGATACGGAAGATGTCTGCCGTCTGTGGCAGGTCCTTCTTGTTGCGGTTCGATACGTTCATCTTGACCCAGTCGGCTTTCTTCTGTTCGCACACGTAGTGCATTCTATTTTGATATTCGGGCAACACAGAGTAGGCAAATTTCCCTTGTTGCACAATCCATTTCGTACCTTTCACCTTGTGCGTGTATACCTTGCCGGTGTGTGCCGTCTGGTCGATAGTGGTGCGGATGGTTCCCGGCTGGTTGGGGGCGAGATTGGTGATGCCTGCTCCGAGTGCCACCATGTAGTCGCCTAGCATGAAGTAGGACTTGTAGGCCTTCACCCCGTAGAGCACTGCGTTCATCCCTTCGCTGTCTCCCTTGTCGTTCACGCCCTCTCTTTCCGAGCCGTTCATCTTCTCGAAGATGTAGCCTGCCACGGCATTCTCTCCTCCTGCTGTCGCTGCGGCGGCGAAGTTGTGTTTGCTGGTATATCCGCGCCAGTTGGTCACGGGCGTCAGCCGTTCCATTCCCTCGCGGGCGGTGCATCCCGGCATGGCGGTCACGTCGAAACCTCCCAACACTGACTTATATTCGTTGCCCGTTTTTTCAAAGAAGGTGGTTCCGTCGGTAGTGTAGAAGTTGTAGGCATCGGCAAAGGTGTGCGCGCTCTCTATGCCGTCGCAACGCACGGACGCCATGTTCACCATGATATAATAGTCATCGTTCTTCTTCACCAAGTCGTCGTTGTTGAAGAAATAACGCGTTCCGTTGTAAGCGTCGTAGGCTTCCATCCGGATGTTTTTGTTCTCCACCTCTTTTTGCAGCAGTTCCAGTTCTTTCACCTCCTCATCGGTGAAGGACTCTCTCCAGGTGGACAGCAGCATGCTCAGCAGTCCGCGGTAAGGGATGGTGTGCGATTCGGGGGCATATGCCATCGAGTTGCGGTCTAAGCAGGGGATGGTGTATCCTTTATAATAGTAGAAGTTTCCTCCACGGAAATAGTTCATCAGTGCTTCCACGTTTCCACGGGTCAACTTTGTCTTCCACGGAGAGTCTTTCAGCATCCCCAGCATCTCCAGTGCTCCGGACGTGCCATGGATGGGATATCCCCAGATGAGGCACTGCACTCCGTGTCCCCAGCCGGCACCGTCGGCGGTGAAGCCTTCGTTCCAGAACGAGGTGTGGTAGGTAGCTTGCGAAGTGGTTGCGATGCTTCGTTGGCACACTTCCGCCAGCAGGTCGAGCATCGGGATGGAACGGTAGATGAAAGCTGCCTGATATACGGCACGATAGCCGTGCGTTCCCAATCCGTTGCCGCCTACCCACCACACGTGGTTGCGGAAACGCTCCACCTGCACCACATTGAGGTCGGTGTCATCGTTGCGCACAGGCTGTGTCCACGATTGCAAGGTGATGATTTTCAGCATGTCGGCTGCTGCCACCAAGTCTTTGTCTTCGGCTTCCCCCGCTTCAGCGATGTCCATCTGCTGCAAGAGGCAGAAGTAGATGCCAGAAGCCGATTTGGGAAGTGCGAAACAGGAAGCGTGGAAACGCGCCCAGTTGTTGGGACGGGAGATTTCGAGGTTGCCATAGTGTACGATGGATTTCAGCAGTGCTTTCCATGTACGGCTATCTTTTTCTTGCGAAAGCTTGTTCTCCTTAAATGCGTTTGCCAGAAACCAAAGACGCTGGTAGGCTTCTGTGATGACGCCTCCGCTGTTTGCCTGGTTTCCGTCCTTGCCCGGACCGATTTGGTTGTCGTCCAAGTCGGAGAATTTACCGTCGGGTTGCATCAATTGGATCAGCTTGTTCAGCTCATGCTTGTCCATATTGCCTTTTCTGTTGAAATAAAGATTCTCTTGTTGAAGTTTCAATCTGAACTCTTTGATGAATTTTTCTTTCTCTGGTGAGCTTACTTTTCTTGCTTCTCCGTAATAGCGGTGATAGTTGTCTATTGACCACTGTGCCTCTTTGTTCTGTGCTCTCAATGCAGTGTATATACAGCAAAGAGAAAACACCCAAAAATAAATGCAACGATGTTTCATGATATACTTTTTAAAGAAATTATAGTTGTTTATCACCGCAAAGATATAACGGACGAGAGAGACAAATAGGGCTGTTATGTACACAACTACCGCCCGAATGTGTCAGTTTTGTACATAAATGTGTGAGGTGGTATGAAAACAAAAAATAAATATCTATTTTTGTCGCATTGTTCAGTAATGACTGACGCTGGTTTGTGGCTGTTAACTTTAAAATTAAATCTTATTTATGAGAATATATCTATGTGTACTCATGTTGTGTGCGGTTTGTTTCGTTGGTAAAGCCCAGGGCATCTCTTTCAGGCATTTGACTGTCGACCACGGACTTTCTAACAATTCCGTCACATCCATCTATCAGGATAAGAAGGGAATAATATGGTTGGGGACGAAGAATGGGCTGAACCTGTATGATGGCAATCGTGTTCGGACATATTATCAGCAAATAGACAATCCGAACAGTTTGTCTGGCAATACGGTTAGTCAGATTGTGGACGATATCGATTCCGATACCGTGTATGTTAAAACCCAAAATGGCGTTTCTGCCGTGCATATAGCGACAGAGACATTTACAACCCTATCGACATGTAAGTTTTCTTCTATCTTTTTCAAGAAAAAATTGTATGCAGCTTGTGGTAATGAACTTTTGGAATACGACGGACAGCGGTTTCACTCTCTCTACCGGCTTACCGATAAAGCAAGTATCGACTGTTTTTATGTGGACAATGATTCCATTTTAATGGGAACAGACTTCGGTTTGTATCTGCTTACAGATAGGCAAGCGGTGAAAAAACTGATACCCGACACACATATTTCCGATATTTTCAAGGATAGCCGGGGCGATTATTGGTGTTGCAGTATGCGTGGTGGTAAAGGGCTTTATCGTATCAGTAAAGGGGAGATTGTGAATTACCGCAACACACCGGACAACGCTGTGCTGACTTCCAATTTCACCCATCATTGTGTTGAGGACAAGCAGGGCGATATCTGGATTGGCACGTTCGAAGGAATCACGCAGTACCGCCGGAGCGATAACTGCTTTATACAATATAAAAAGAAAGAGACTGCCAACAGCCTCACCCACTCTTCCGTTTGGGGGCTGTGTTGCGACAGACAGGGTAACATTTGGGCGGGGACTTATTATGGAGGTGTCAACTATTTCCATCCGCAGAAACAGATATATAGGGAATATTTGCCTTCTTTGATAGAAAAAGACGGACTTTGCTCCGGCATCATCAGCAGAATAGTGAAAGATGAGAACGGTAATCTGTGGATAGGGACCGAAGGCGGAGGACTGAACAAATATGATCCCAAGCGGCAGAACTTTAAGCGATATATGGCAGACGGCACGGGAAAATCAATCTCTCACAACAATGTGAAGGCTGTTTACTATGATGAAAAGGAAGAGGTACTGTGGATAGGGACGCACATGGGTGGACTGAACAAGCTGGATTTAAAGACGGAAAAGTTTACCCATTACCGCCATCAGCAGTCGGACCCGAACTCTCTTCCTTCCGATATTATTCTGGATATTCTTTCCTATGAGGACAAGTTGGTGCTGGCCACTCACAATGGCATTGTGCTTTTCAATCCTGCTGATGCTCGATGTACCCGTCTTTTGCAAGATGAGAAGGAGCATCGTTTTTGCCAGTATGCCATCAATTTGTGGATAGACCGGTGGGGAACATTGTGGATTGTCAATCTGAATAATGGAGTGTGCTCCTATAAGTTTGCAACCGACCAATTTAAACTGTATAAACGTAATCGTGTACTGCCGAATAGTATTAGCAGCAATAACATAAATGCCGTATATGAGGACAGCGAGGGCAAGTTGTGGTTCTGTACAAGCGACAATGGCATTGATAGCTATCATCCGGAGACGGACAGTTTTGAGAATTTCAATCAAAAGCAGAATGGGTTGATAAGCAATCGGGTGTACAATGTGTGTGAGATTCCTCAGAACCGTCTGCTACTCACTACGGATAAAGGCATTTCGGTGTTCGACTGTCGGACACATACGTGTGTAAACTACGACAACTTGCCGCAAGTTTCTCTTAAGGAGAATGCGCTCTATCAGTCGGCTGACGGTGAAGTTTTTGTCGGAGGACTAAACGGTCTCTTTGCATTCGATGCTGAGAGCATACGGCATTTGGCGCGTGACTATACCTTGATGCCCAGCAGCTTCATGGTGAATGGTGAAGAACTCCCCGACAGCACTTTTTCTTGTCGGTTGTCGATGGTAGACCAACTGGTTCTGCATCCGGGACAGAATATGTTTAGTATTGGATATGCGCTTTCCGACTATCTGCCTTTCAATAGCGACCGGCTGTTCTATTATCTGGAAGGCTTTTCTACGGAATGGACGGAGATGAACGAACAGCATTTGGTCTCTTATACCAACTTAAGTCCCGGCAAATATGTCCTGAAAGCTAAAGCTGTCAGGCGGAATGGAGAGCTGGTGTCGGAGAGTAAGATAGACATTCAGGTGCTTCCGCCTTTCTACCGGACAACATGGGCTTATCTATTTTATTGGCTGTTGGGGCTTACGCTTTTGTGTAGCATTGTGAAAAGCTATAAGCGGCGCATCAAGCTACAAACGGCGCTCAAGTATGAAGAGAAGTATATCGAGGACCTTCAGGAGATGAATCAGGCGAAACTGCGTTTCTTTACGAACATCTCCCATGAGTTCCGCACTCCGTTGACGTTGATTATTGGGCAGGTAGAGATGCTGTTACGCCTCCATTCCTTTGCGACACCGATACACAGCCGTCTGTCGGGAATCTATAGGAACTGTATTCAGATGCGTGAGCTTATTAGTGAATTGCTCGATTTCCGTAAGCAAGAGCAAGGCTACATGACTATTAAGGTGGGCAGATACAACATGGTCGATTTCCTGCACGAGATTTATTCGTCGTTTCAGGAGTATGCCGAGCAGCAGTATATCCGCTTCAGATTCGAGAAGTCGGACAATGATATCCAAGTCTGGTATGACGCCCGGCAGATGCGGAAGGTGATGAACAACCTGATTTCAAACGCTTTCAAGTACACTCCGAAGGAGGGTACCATTTCTATCTCCATACGCAACCGCATCGAGGAGGTGGTGATAGAGGTGACCGATACTGGAAGAGGAATTTCCGCCGAGGATATAAAGAAGATATTCGAACGTTTTTATCAGACGAAACAGGGACTCTCCACAGGGACGGGGATAGGGCTTTCCTTTGCCAAGGGAATTATTGAGCTGCATCACGGTAGCATCGAAGTGCTGAGCAAGGTGGACGAGGGAACTACTTTTTCCATTCATCTGAAGAAAGGCAACAGCCACTTTACGGAAGAAGAGCTTTTGACTGGTGAAGAAAAGGTGATGGAATCGGCCATAGGGGAAGAACAATGTCCCATCCTGTCGGATTCAGCTTTTACGGAAGAGCCAAAAGAAACGGTTGCGCAACCGGAGCAGAAGTACAAATTGCTGATTGTGGAGGACAATGAAGCATTGAGGAAAATGCTGACAGAGATTTTCAAGACATTCTATCAGATAGAGACGGCTTCCGATGGAAAAGAGGGATTGGACAAAGTACGCACCGTTCAACCGGATCTAATCCTCAGCGATGTGCTGATGCCTGAGATGTCGGGTATAGAACTATGTCAGGTAGTGAAGAAAGATATGGAGCTTTGTCATATACCTATTATATTATTGACAGCACGCACGGCGTCGGAACATACCATCGAGGGATTGAAAACAGGAGCAGACGATTACGTCACAAAGCCGTTTAATATCGACATTCTTTTGTCGCGTTGTAACAATTTGATAAATAACCGCCTCTTGTTGCAGGAGAAATTCACGCGCCAGCCGCAGGCATCACCGCAGATTCTGGCAACAAACGACATGGACAAAATTTTTGTCGACAGCGTGATGAAGGTGATCGAAGAACATATGGACGATGTAGAATTTAGCGTTGATGTATTAGCGTGCGAGTTGGGGATGGCGCGCACCAAGCTGTTCTCCAAGATGAAGGCCGTCACCGGACAGACACCTTTGGAGTTTATCCTGACTATCCGCCTGAAACGTGCTGCCGTGATGTTGCTGAATAACAAGGAATATAGTATCTCGGAGATTGCCGACCGGCTTGGCTTTGGTTCTCCCCGCCATTTCACCCGATGCTTTAAAGAGAAATACACCATTACGCCTCAGGAGTACCGTCGGCAGAAGAGAGGGGATAGGTAAGTATCAACGTACAGTTTTGTATGCGTTAATGTACTATTTCGTACATCTGCCGATTGAATGCGTTTTTGTATAATAGGTCGGATTATTTGTATATAACACACGGTTCTGTTTGTCATATCCATCCTACATTTGTGTAGTTTTTAAAATAGGATATGATATGAATATGTGTTTCAACCAAAAAACAATCGTTAGTTTCATCCTTGTCGGATTAGTATTGTCCGGACTGTCGGGATGTGCCGGTTCTTCTAATGAGCAGGAAGAACTGGTAGCCGATAATGTGGTCAACGCAGCTTCGCAATATGCGTTGATGGTAAAAGCGGCGGATGAGAATGGAGGCAAGCTTCCCGGCTACACTAAAGCCAAGGGAGAAGTGGTGTATATCAATCCCACCGACTGGCGGAGCGGCTTCTTTCCCGGTTCTTTGTGGTATCTGTATAAATTGAGCAACGATGAAAAGTGGAAGTCTCTTGCTGAAAAGTACACAGAAAAGTTGGAGGAAATCCAATACCTCACCAATCATCATGATGTAGGTTTCATGATAGGTTGCAGCTACCTCAACGGATTGCGTTTTGCGGGAATCAAGGAGTATGTATCTGTCATTGTTCAGACAGCCAAGTCGCTTAGTACCCGTTTTCGCCCGAATGCCGGGGTCATTCAGTCGTGGGATGTGACCGGCGGATGGCAAAGCAAGCGCGGCTGGGAGTGTCCGGTCATCATCGACAATATGATGAACTTGGAGCTGCTTTTCGAGGCCACTGCTCTTTCGGGTGACTCTACCTATTATAATATAGCGGTAAGTCATGCCGACCAGACGTTAGAGAACCACTTCCGCAACGACAACAGTTGCTATCATGTGGTGGACTATGATTTGGAAAGCGGAACAGTGCGCAGCAGACAAACCGCTCAGGGCTATGCCGACGAATCGGCTTGGGCACGCGGGCAGGCCTGGGCTATTTATGGATATACGATGTGTTACCGTTACACCCATAATCCCGAATACTTGAAACAAGCTTGTAACGTCTACGAGTTTATCTTCACACATAAGAATCTTCCGCAGGACTTGATTCCGTATTGGGATTTTGATGCACTCAACATCCCCAAGGAGCCTCGCGATGTGTCGGCGGCAGCCGTTATCGCTTCTGCCCTGTACGAACTGTACACCTACGCACCTGAACAGAAATACAAGGAGACAGCCGACTGGATTGTACAGACATTGAGTACACCCGCCTATCGTGCCGAAGTGGGGACAAACGGCAACTTCATCCTGATGCACTCGGTGGGAAGCATACCGCACAATGCCGAGATAGATGTGCCGCTCAATTATGCCGACTATTATTTCTTAGAAGCCTTGGCACGTAAAAGTGGAAAATAGTGCAGTTTGTATAAAACAGACATTTCATTTGTATAAAATGTCGTGTCTGTTGCGTTTGCAGAATTTATTTTTGTGTCAGTTTTCAAGAGGTAGTTTTTTTAGGGTATCAAGATTGTTTTCAGCTTTTTATTAATCACACTGTTTTTATGTGTATAAATCTAATTAATTATGAACAAGACTAAAAGGCTAAGCAAGTACAAGTCGAGAAAGATAAGTGTACTGTTGTTGATGCTGTTTTCTGCTGTTCTTTCTTATGGACAGCAGGTGTCTGTTACTGGTAAAGTAATAGATTCGACCAACGAGCCGGTCATTGGAGCAACCATTCAAGTGAAAGGTGTTGCTACTGGAACCGTGACGGATGTGGATGGAAACTTTAAAATTATGGTGGTTGACGCCGCTAAAGCTCGTTTAGTGGTTTCATACATTGGATATGAAACTCAGGAGGTGCCTTTGCAAGGTAAGAAAAGTGTTAAAATCGTCTTGCAAGAGACGTTTAACGAGTTGGAAGAAGTGACGGTGGTGGCTTATGGCGTGCAGAAGAAAGAGACACTGACCGGTGCCATCTCCTCGGTGAAGACAGACGCACTGTTACAGTCGCCCAACTCTAGTGTGGCCAACTCGTTGGCTGGTAAGATTACCGGTCTGTCGTCAGTGCAGAGTAGTGGACAGCCGGGAGCCGAAGACCCGAAAATCTTTGTGCGCGGTGTGGGTTCGTTGACCGAAGATGGCGGTACCCCACTGATCTTGGTGGACGGTGTGGAGCGCAGCTTCTTCCAGATGGACCCCAATGAGATTGAAAACATCACGGTGCTGAAGGATGCTTCCGCCACAGCCGTGTTCGGTGTGCGCGGTGCCAACGGTGTTATATTGGTCACCACCCGTCGCGGTGAAGAAGGCAAGACCAAAATCTCTGTAACTTCTTCCGTAGGTATCCAGACGCCTACCCGCACATTGGAGACAGCAGACAGCTACACCTACGCCATGATGTTCAACCAACAGGAACGGAACGACGGTCGTGATGAAGTGTTCGATGAGTATGCGCTTGAACGTTTTCGCTTGGGCGATTCTCCGATAATGTATCCCAATGTGAAATGGCGCGATTATATGACAAACAAAATGGCGGTGCAGACTCAGCACAACTTGAATATGTCGGGCGGAACCAAGAAAGTGCGCTATTTCGTTTCTTTGGGCTATATGTTCCAGGACGGTTTGTTCAAAGATTTCGGAATGGAAAATATGGGCTATAAGTACAGCCGTTACAATTATCGTGCCAACTTGGATATGGACATTACCAATACCACTACCCTGAAGTTGGGCATTGGTGGTGTGGTAGGCGACAAGAACGAACCTTCCAGCAGTGAGGTTTGGAAAACAATCAACTGGTCGCAGCCGTTCAGTAGCCCGGGATTTGTGGACGGGCATCACGTAATCAGCCAGAGCAATAGATACAGGGATATCAAGATAAGTGAACCGTTGAGCAAATATTTGGAAGGATATAAGAAGAATGTGAAGAACACGATGAACCTCGACTTGCACCTTGTCCAAAAATTGGATTTCCTCACCAAAGGACTTTCTGCCGAGGTGAAAGCCGCCTACAACACAGACTATTCGTTCATTAAAATCAGAAAGAAAAAACATGAGACCTACGTACCCTATTTCCAGTCGGAGTTGGAAAATCCCGGTATGCTGGTCGATGACCCCGATTTTAACAATAACATCATCTATCTGATAGAAGGTACAAATAGCAAATATAGCTATGAGGAGAAAATAGAGCGTGCGCGCGACTGGTATATGGAGGCAAGCTTGCGCTACAATCGCAAGTTTGGTGACCACAATGTGACCGGATTGCTGCTCTACAACCAAAGCAAGAAATACTATCCCAAGCAATTCGGGTTTATCCCTACAGCCTACGTAGGCTTGGTGGGACGTGCCACGTATGACTACAAATCGCGCTACATGGCGGAGTTCAACATCGGTTACAACGGCTCCGAAAACTTCTCGCCCGACAAGCGTTTCGGTACCTTCCCTGCTGTGTCGTTGGGTTACATCATCTCGGAAGAGAAGTTTATGAAGAACCAAAAGGTGTTCGACTTCTTGAAGCTGCGTGCCTCTGTCGGTTTGGTGGGTAACGACAACATGAACAACAGTCGCTTCCTTTACCTGCCGGACAGTTACAGCGTGGACAAGTTGGGCGATCCGATAAGCGACTGGAAAGGCTACAAATGGGGCTATAGCTTCGGTAAGGACATTTCAACCCCGTTGAAGGGTGCCGTGGAAAACCGTTTGGGTAATACGGGCGTGACGTGGGAAACCTCATTGAAGCAGAACTATGGTGTGGATATGCACTTCTTGAAAAGCCGCTTGAAATTGAGCGTCAACGTGTTCCGCGAAGACCGTAAGGACATCTTGATTGCCCGTAAGACCATTCCGGGAATGACCTCGCTGACCAAGGATTTGCTGCCGGTGGTAAACATGGGTAAAGTGAAAAACAAGGGATACGAAATCGAAGTGAACTGGAATGACCACGTGGGCGAACATTTCAGCTATTATATAAATGGAAACATGTCCTATGCCAAAAATGAAATCATTTTCCAAGACGAGGTAGAGCCCAACGAACCTTACCTGTGGCGCACAGGTAAGCAGGTGGGCGCTGTATTCGGTTATGTGGCAGACGGATTCTATTCGGAAGACGACTTCATCGACCCCGACAAAGGTACGTTGAAGGAAGAACTTGCTAAGCCGCAAGCGGTTGTACATCCGGGTGATGTGAAATATCTGGACTTGAACAAAGATGGAAAAATCAATGATGACGACCAGCAGAATATCGGTTACCCCACCCGTCCGAACTATGTGTTCGGTCTGAATATGGGCGCCAACTACAAAGGTTTCTTTTTCTCCATGAACTGGACGGGAGCGGCAGAACGTTCGTTGGTGTTGTCCGAAGAGTTCTGCAAACCGTTCAACATCGAGGGACGTGGATTGATGATGTATCAGGTAGATGGCTGTTGGACCAAAGAGACTGCTACCAACGCCAAACTTCCGCGTTTGTCTGTGAATAGTGCGAGCCACAACTACAAACAGTCTACTATGACAGTGAAGAACGGTAATTATTTGAAACTGAAGAACCTGACGTTCGGTTACAACTTCACGGGCTATCCTGCATTGAAGAAACTTGGCATCCAGCAGCTTGGCTTGAAGTTCACGGCCTATAACCTGTTGACTTTCGACAAGTTTGACATTATGGATCCCGAATCGAACCCCAACCAATATCACGACACCTATCCGGTAGTGAAGATTTATAACCTTGGTGTAAACTTAACTTTCTAACCTAAAGACCATTATGTATAAACAAATCAAAAATATAGCAATCTTGTCATTACTCCTTGTTGGATGTGATGACTTGAAATTCGGAAACGACTTTTTGGAGAAACCGCTAAGCAATGAGATGAATATCGATAGCGTGTATGCCAAAAAGGTGTATGCCGAACAAGCTCTAAATCAGGTGTATCACTCGTTACCGGACTATCAGCCACACAACAACCGGTTAGGCTGGTGTGCTTTGGAATCGATTACCGACTTGGCGGACGCGATTAAATCAGGCGGGACCGGCTACCATCAAGGGAATTTGATGGCAAGTGCGTCGTCCCGTTCGGCTTATAGCTTGTCTTACAACGAAGAACATGGCGAATTTTCCGCCACCTACGGCATCCGTCAGGCATATATCTTTTTGGAAAACATCGACCGTGTACCCGACATGACGCAGGAGGAGAAGAACGTGCGCAAAGGCGAGGCGATGATGATCATAGCCTACCATTATATGAACATGTTGCGCAACTTGGGCGGAATGCCTTGGATTGATCATGCCTACAAGCCCGTTGACGACATGCAGATGATCCGCATGACGGTGGAGGAAAGCGTGCAGAAAATATGCAAACTAATAGACGATGCCGCTTTCCTGTTGCCGTGGGAAGTCTCTTCGGCTGACGATGGACGCATGCACAAGGCGGGAGCCTACGCACTGAAATCTCGCCTGCTGACCTTTGTGGCAAGCCCGTTGTTCAACAGTGACAAACCTTACAAAGAGGGTGAAGCTGCCGACAAACACTATGTGTGGTATGGCAATTATGATAAGTCGCGTTGGCAGGATGCCTTGGATGCAGGCCTGGCGTTTATCCGCGAGAACAATAACCGCTATAAATTGGTGAACACCGGCAATCCGCGTCAAGACTTTTGTTCCGGATATTTCGACCGCTACAATGGCGAAGTGCTGATTTCTAGCCACCGCTGGATTAAGTGGGACCACAATTCAAAGGCTGTTGCACAGATTCGTTTTGGAGTATGCAATCCGATGTTGAACTATGCGGATATGTTCCAAATGAAAGACGGAAGCGAGTTCAGTTGGGACAACCCTGCTCACCGTGAGCATCCCTTCTTCGATGCCAATGGTAATGAAGTACGCGACCCCCGTCTCTATGAGACGTTGATTGTGACCGGGGACAAGTTCAGAGGACGTAAGGCTGAAATTTATGAAGGCGGACGCGAAGTGGCACAAGACATGGGTGGCACCGGACCGGATGGTTGGGGTAACTTAGGATATTTCGGTGTGGCACAACGCAAGTTTATACAAGATATCAGAAGCGAATTGAGTGGCAAATTCTATCAATGTCCGTTGATGCGCTTGCCGGAAATCTATCTGAATATTGCTGAGGCGATGAACGAATTGGGCAAAGCAAAAGAGAAAGACGAATTTGGCAATAACGCTTATGACTATATCAACATGGTGCGCAAACGTGTGGACATGTGGGAACTGACTCCCGAAGCTGTTGCTCCCGGCGAGCCGTTGCGCGAAGCCATCTTGAAAGAACGTGCCTTAGAGTTTGGTTACGAAGAGGTACGCCACTACGACATTGCTCGTTGGAAACATAGTGACTACCTTACCAACCTGAAGCGCAAAAGATTGAAATCATGGCTGAAGGATGGCGAGAAAAAGGAGGATGTGAAAGACCCGAAAACGCATGTGTTCCGTTATGAAATCAAGGAAGAGGCCATCAACCAGCGTGTGTGGACAGTCCAATGGGACAATCGTTATTATCTCTGCCCCATAGACTTGAATGAGATTAATAAGAAATACGGTTTGATTCAGAATCCGGGTTGGGAATAATTGAATACTAATTTTTATTGTATATAAAATGAAAAAGAAATATATTTCGATTTTGAGTATCGTCTGCATGTTCTCCCTCTCGACTATGGGACAACATACCCTGACAGGTACGATCAAGAGTCAACAACAGCAGCCGGTATTGGGAGCATCGGTTTCTTTGGTGGGCGACCCTTCCAAGAAGACAATCACGGATGAGAACGGACTGTTCTCCATTGAGGCAAAGAAAGGAGACTACATCGAGGTGGTCTATGCCGATGGACAATCCAAAAGAGTATGGGTGACCGGAGAAAACATGGTGATTTCGTTAGGCGATTTTGATATCCGGAGTAACAGCCAGGGCATCCTACGGACAGACGTGAGCCGCACACAGGCAATCTCCACCCTTTCAGGAGAGATGTTGGAGAAGAATTCGGTAAAGAACATCAGCGATGCGCTCTACGGCTTGATTCCAGGGCTCATCGTGAAGCAGAACACCGGATGGCTTGATACTGCGGAACTGATGGTGCGTGGCGGAGGTTCGCTCACGAGCCGCAGCCCGCTAATTGTGGTGGACGGTATTCCTCGCACCATGAAATACATCAATCTAAACGATGTGGAGAGCATATCTGTGTTGAAGGACGGTGCCGCCACAGCCTTGTGGGGCACACGCGGAGCTAATGGTGTGATTGTTGTCACTACCAAGCGCGGCGTACACGAGAAAGTGAACATTGACATCAACTATACGCATGGCATCGGGCTTCCCATCAACCAACCCGACTTTGTGGACGGCTACACTTACGCCATGATGAAGAACGAGGCGCTCCGTTACGACGGGCTGCCTTTGCAGTATGACCAGACAGCGCTTGACGCTTTCAAATATGGAACCAACCGTGACCTCTTTGCCAGCACCGACTGGCAGAAGGAGGCGTTGCGCAACCACAGCGTCAACAACCAGTTGGACATTGCCTTCAGAGGGGGGGGCAAGCGGATGCGATACTACAGCTCCATTAACTATAAGAATGATTATGGTATCTTAGACAAGAGCCTGACCGACTATTCGGAACGCTACAACTCGCAGATGAAGAAGTATGACCTCAATGCCCGCATCAACTTGGATGTGGACGTCACTCCCTACACTAAGGCTACTGTGTCGTTGTTCGGCTTGCTGCGTGAGGAGAACCGCCCGGATAAGTCGGAAGAGGACATCTTCTCTGCACTCTATCATGTGCCTTCGGCAGCGTTCCCCGTGCGTACCAGTACCGGTATGTGGGGAGGCGACTATCTGTTCAAGAAGAACCCCATCGCCCAGATTGCCGACGTGGGTTATTACCGGACCGACCGCCGTATGCTTCAGGCGGACATGCGCATCCTTCAAGACCTCTCGTTGCTGACCAAGGGATTGCGTGCCGAAGTAGGCGTCGCGTATGACAACGATGCGGTGTACAGAGATATAGGCAGCAAGAACTATGTGTATGAGGTGAACACTCCACTTTATCTACCGGGCATGGGCGAATATGAGACACAAAGTGCCAAGTTTGGCGACGACAGCGCCCTCTCTATCGACAACGGTTGGCTCGACAGCCAGTTCATTCGTGCGGTGCTGGATGCCAAGGTGGGCTATGACCGTGCATTCGGCCTGCATGCTGTGAACGGCACGTTGCAGTACAGCCAGGAGTCGTACACCCCGATGGGACGCAACAACACCCGCAAGCGCCAGTCGTTCATCTTCACCGGCGGCTACAACTACAACGACCGCTATATGGTGGACGTGGTGGTGAATCACAGCGGTACCAGCGTACTGAGCAACGGCGACAAGTTCCGTACCTATCCTGCGATATCGGCAGCTTGGGTATTGTCGAATGAGAAATTCATGAAGAACATTAAGTTCGTCGACTTCCTGAAGCTCCGCGCCTCTTGGGGACGTTCGGGCAATGACAACATTGACTACGACCTCGACGAGCGGTATTGGGAAAATTGCGGTGGATTCCAGGTGAAGAACCCGCCGATAAATCCGGGTGGTGGTGGCGGATTGCATCCCGGCGCGTTGCCCATCAACAACCTAACCATCGAGTTAGCGGACAAGTATAACGTAGGTTTGGATGCACAGTTCTTCAACCAACGCTTGGCGTTGACGTTCGACGGCTTCTATGACAAGCGCAAGGACATGCTGACCAACAGCGATAATCTGTTCTCTTCTGTCATCGGAACCGGTATCCCGCAGCAGAACATCGGCCGCATGAACTCCAAAGGTTTTGACCTCTCGGCAATATGGAAAGACAAGGTGGGCAAGAACTTCATCTACTACGTGGGAAGCAACTTCTCGTTCCTAAAGACGGAAATTGAGGAGAACGGTGAGGGTTATCAGCCATACGACTATTTGTATAAAAAGGGAGATGCCTACTATCAGTGCTACGGATTGGAAGCCATCGGATATTTCCGCGACGAGAGAGACATCAAGAATAGTCCGAAGCAAATGTTCTCCGAGGTTCGTCCGGGCGACATCAAGTATAAGGACCAGAACGGCGACGGACGCATCGACGACTACGACGTGGTGAAAATCGGTTACTCCAGTGTGCTACCGCGTATTTATTACGGTATCAACCTTGGATTTGAATATAAGGGATTCGGTATCGATACCTTCTTCCAGGGAACAGGAAAAATCAGCAAGATGCTGAACGTGAAGAGTGTCTACTGGCCGTTGCGCAACAACGACAGCAACCTCTCCACCTGGTATCTAGAAGACAAAATTCGCTGGAGAGAGGGTACGGAAGACATCGCCAATATGCCTCGTCTGACCACGTTGGACAACGCCAACAACTTCCGTAACAGTACGCAATGGTTGGAGAACGGCTCTTACTTCAAGCTGCGTAACCTGAACGTGTACTACAACCTGCCGAAGAAGTGGGCGAACGCCATGAAGATGGACAATTTTCAGATCTATGCGCGTGCCAACAACCTCTTCTCTTTGGACCACATCAGTTACATGAACTGTGAGGATTTCTCTATCAACTATCCAGATATGACCTCAATCTATTTTGGAGTAAATATTAATTTCTAAAGAAGATGACAATGAAACTAAAGAAAATTTATACGATATTGTTTGCTTCCCTTGCATTGACAGGATGTGATTTCCTCGACTTCGATGAGTCGTCGGGCATGGACAAAGAAGAGGCATACGCCTATTTTGACAATGTCACCCGCATGGTGAGCGGTGTCTACCGTGCGGTGCCGTCCGACTGGGGCAAAATCAGCGACGCCTTGCGCGAGTCCGCTACAGACAATGCGGTGTATACCTGGACCAACAATGCGGTGTGGAACATCTATTCCAACGCTTGGAGTCCCATCAACTTGGTGGATGACCGCTGGAGCGAGTACTATCAGGTGATTCACGATGCCAACTCGCTGATGGAGAATTTCTCGGAAGAGAACCTCAAGCGCTATGAGTGGGACAAGAACTATGCGGATAACATGAAAAAGGTACGTGCCTATATGAAAGAGGTGGAGGTGCTGCGTGCCTACTACCATTTTGAGTTGGCAAAGCGCTACGGAGATGTGCCTCTGATGACCCGCACGTATGCGCTGGATGAGATTAACCATGTGGAGAAGGCTTCGTTCGACGACATCATCGCGTTTGTGAACAGTGAAATCGAGCGTCTGCTGCCCGACTTGGTGAAAGATCAGAACGAGCTGTTCAGTGAGACCGGACACATCAACAAAGGCATCGCGCTCTCCATTCGCTCACGTGCGTTGCTCTATGCGGCAAGCCCCTTGTTTGCCGGTGAAGGCGATGCTGCCAAATGGGAAGCTGCCGCCAAAGCCGCTTATGACGTGATTGCTCTGAACAAATATTCGATGCCGAAAATCACTGAAGACCCGCTGTATAACAAAGATGGCGGAAACGGGGTGCTCAACTCCAAGCAGCTGATTTGGGAAGTGAGAGGTTCGGAGAGCAACACGTTCGAGGCACGCAACCTGCCGATGGGTTTTGAGGGCGCCAAGGGTGGAAACACCCCGACACAAAACTTAGTGGACGAGTTCGACTTCCTCACCGGTGAGTCGTTCGACTGGAACAACCCGCAGCACGTGGCACAAATGTACTACGACCAAAAAGGGAAACCGACCCGCGACCCGCGTCTCTATCTGAATGTCATCTGCGATGGTATGAAGTATATGGGTCAAGTGGTGGAACCGTTGGAAGGCGGAAAGAACGGCTTGCCTATCGAAGGAGCCACTACCACAGGTTACTACCTGAAGAAGCTGATGAACGAGACCGTTTCGCTCGACCCGGTGAAACCGGTGAAGAAGTATCACCACTATCCCGTATTCCGCTATGCGGAGATTTTGCTCAACTACGCGGAAGCGCTGAACGAATGGAAAGACCCGACGTACACCGACAAATATTGCAAGATGTCGGCGTTGGATGCCTTGAACGAGGTGCGCGTGGCGGCAGGTATGCCGAAATATACGGAAACGGACAAAAACAAGTTCAGAAAGTTGGTGAAGAAAGAGCGCCGTATCGAGTTAGCGTTTGAAGATCATCGTTTCTGGGACATCCGCCGCTGGAAGGAAGGCAACCTGGTGGAGAAGATCTATGGTGTGAAGAAGCAGGATGGCAAATATCAGAAAGAGCTTATCCAGAACCGCGTATGGGAGAACAAGATGTATCTCTATCCCATTCCTCAAAAGGAGAACTTTGTCAATGACAATTTGATTCAGAATCCGGGGTGGTAAGAGAATTTATAGAGTTATTTATATTAGTTATAGACTATGAAACTAAATACAATGATAATAGCATGCTCCCTGATGTTGGGAGCATGCACCGATGAAATTACGGTGAACTGTCCTGCCTATACGCTGGATCGCGCTGTGCACTATGACGGTTACGAACTGGCGTGGGCGGAAGAGTTTGAAGAGGACGGTCTGCCCGACAACAAGGTGTGGGACTACGAAGAGGGCTATCGCCGCAACAACGAACTTCAAGACTACAAAAAGGCGGACCTGAACCACTCGTGGGTGGAAGACGGAAAACTGATTCTGCAAGCGTTCAAAGACCCGCACGAGGGCACTAATCCTTGGACGGGCGAATCCTATCATTTTGACTTCTCATCGGCTTCGGTGATGTCGAAAAAGAAGAAAGACTTCATGTACGGACGCATCGACATTGCCGCCAAAATACCCACAGGATGCGGTGTGTGGCCCGCTTTGTGGATGCTGCCTACAGAAAACATACACGAAACGGAAGACGATAAGGCTTATGGCGAGATTGACATCATGGAATATGTATGGGGAAACGGAGACAAGCATAACTTGGTGTATCAGACCATACATACGCAAAACACGCAGGACAAAGTGGACGAGCGTCCGGCTTCGTCGTGCAGCTCCAACACGTTGGATGACAAGTTCCACCTCTATTCTTTGGTGTGGGAGAAGAACCACATCGAAATCCTGTTCGACAACAAAGTGGTGCTGACCTATGAACGGAATAAGGATTTGAACTCCTACAAACAATGGCCCTTCGACCAGCCGTATTATCTGATTATGAACATCGCCGTCGGTGGCGGATGGGGAGGCACATGGGGCATCGATGAATCCATCTTCCCCGCCCGCATGGAAGTGGAATATGTGCGCTATTATACGAAGGTCAACAATGGAGATGACGAGGAAGAAGAGGATAAAGGTGAGGAAGAAGTGCCTGTCAATCTGATTGAGAACGGTGACTTTGAGACAGAATATGAGAAGGAGCCGATAATTTCATGGGGAGATAGTCAGACGAAAGGCGACAAGATACTGGATTTTTTGAACCAGTGGATGGTCAGAAAATCAGATGACAACAACAAGAAGTTTTTTGTGGATGCCACAAATGGAGCCAACGATACCAAGCACTCATTGAGCTATATTTCGAAAATCCCCAACTATTGGAGCACAGACGTGGCATTGGCTTTTGATGGTGTTTCAGGAGGTAAGCATACGTTTAGTTTCTATGCCAAGTGCGATCAAGTCTCATCGTCATTTGCGCTGAGCTTTACTTTGGGGGACACTACGATTCCGGATTGTAGAAATTACAAGACGTTGACGATTGAGAACGGCAAAACAGTTGTGAACCAATCTCCCTGTCCGACTATGTTGGAATATGTAGGAAATAAATGGCAGAAGTATTCCATCACCTTGGATATTCCTGAAAAAGAATTAAAAAACAACGGATTGGTGAGACTGATGATCAAGCCTCACACTAAAGGAACATTTGGGACAAGCAACTATGAATTGCTACCATTATCCGACCCGATTCAGTACTGGTTCGACGAGTTTGAATTGATAAAAGCAAATTAAATCTTAAAAAGCAACGTAGAATGAAAACTATATTCAAATATGTAGCGATGGCAGCTTTCTTGCTGCCATTCGCCTCGTGCGATGACGATGACAAGTCGTGCGAGACAATTAAGTTTGAGATAGAGGCAGAAGGTATGTACGAAGTGGCTGCCGAGCTCACCGAACAGTATCCCATCACCTTCACGGTGAAGAGTCCTGCGAACAGCTCCGTGAAGAGCAACCGCGACTGGTGTAAAGTGGAGACGGAGAAAGAAGAAGGTATCCTCCGCGTGAAGGTTTCGGTGGACGACAACCACACGGGCGAAGACCGCATGGCGAAGATTGGTGTGCATTCTCCTTCTATTCTGAACAACCACATCATCGAGGTGCATCAAAAGTCGTATGCGTTCAACGTGAAAGGCTTGACCGCTGACTTTGCGCCTGAAGGTGGAGAACATACGCTCCGGGTGGCAACAACCGAACCATGGGTGCTGACCACCGATGCGGATTGGATTACGTTCGACAAGGAGAGCGGAAACGCAAGCGAGGAAGAGATAGAGGTGAAAGCTACCGTCCAGCCGAATGAAACGGGTATTGTCCGGATGGCTACCATTATGCTGAAAAACACGTCGGGAAAAGAGAAAGTCAAGACCTATCATGTGTCACAGTGTGAACCCTGGGAGACGGAAGTGCGTGTGGGAGACCCGGGCGTGACGTTCGATGTGAACCGTGTAGACCCCATCTACCAAGATGAGATGACGGAATGGATGAAGGCGGGTGTGACTGGTGGTATCCCTGCGTTGGAGACCATTATGAACGACGGACGCGAAGTCAAGGAGTTCGAAGCCGGTACTTCTGTGGACGATATTATTGCATACACTAACGAAGGTGACAAGTATCGTAAACGGGTTATTTACTTGAAAAACGGAGAGTACGTCCTCAATAAGAGTGTGCGCATGTATTCAAGCTGCACCTTGGTGGGTGAAAGCCGCGACGGAGTGATTATCAAAGTAAAGGATAAGGGTGAGATCTCATTATATAATATAAATGGTGGCGGTGGTGTTCGTAACCTGACGCTGAAAGGTGATTGGATGGCAGAAGACCCCGACCCTACCTTGATGGATGAGACGCTGAAAGATATGGGTGGACATAAAATGATTAATATGAATAGTGCACGCAATTCATACGTGGACAATGTGAAGATTATTAACAGTGCATCCCATCCGATTTGGGTTAGCGGAAACAATAATACCATTCGCGATGTCGAGATAGACGGTGCTTACAACAAAGGTGGAGGCGCTCAGGGTTACTTCTTCATTGACGGTAACCACCAGTTGATCACAGGTTGTAAGGTGACGCATCTCCGCCACGTTACGATGCAGAATCCGGCATCCAAGCAGAATGTGTTCTATAAGAACGATATACGTCAGGAATTCTCGTTCCACGTCAACGATGGTGGTGACAATCTGATAGAGCATAACCGGATTACAGTGCCGACAACGTTGAGCACTTCTTATACCGCCATCATGGGACCGTGGTCTACTAATCATACGGTGGGCGGCAAGAACTTTATCTACCGCAACCGCTGCGTGGAAGAAAACAGAGGTAACAACACGCCTTGGTCGGACGACGAACTCTATATCGGTCCGTGGGAAAACGGCTATAATGACGAGCAGAAATACAACAATTTCCGAATCGTAGAAGATTATCCGAACCCCACAGGCGGCACACTTTATCCCGTGGTACTTAAAAAGTAAGATGGGCATGATTTGAAAATTTCAGGGGAGTTAAGATTCTTTTGACTAAAGTGTTTTAGTTCCCTTTCTTTATTTCCTATATAAAAATTAATAATTGAAAACAATTTCACTATGAATGGAAAATTGATATTTTTCTTTCTATTAGTATTAAATATCACCATAGTCGGTGCACAATCTACTAAAATCTATCCTCCCAAGAACAAAATCTATCACAAAGGTTGGATAGATTTCAACAAGAACGGAAAGAAAGATGTGTACGAAGACCCGGCACAGCCGGTGGAAAAACGCATCGCCGACCTGTTGGGGCAGATGACCACGGAAGAGAAGTCGAATCAGCTTGCCACTTATTATGGTTATAAGAAGTGCTTGAAAGACAGCCTGCCCACAGCCGAATGGATGAACATGGTGTTGAAAGACGGCATCTGCAATCTTGACGAGTTTATCTCCCACGAAAAGATTGAGGAGAACAAGACCCCATACGACATGGCAAAAACCATCCGCGAGACCCAACGTTTCTTTGTGGAATATACCCGCCTGGGTATTCCCGTTGATTTCACCAACGAAGGAATCAGAGGGCTGGCCGCCCGCCACGCCACCAGTTTCCCGTCGATGAACGCCTTGGGATGCACTTGGGACAAGGAGCTGGCTTATCTGCAAGGCACCGTGCAGGGAAAAGAGGCGCGCGCGTTGGGATATACCAATGTATATGCACCCATCTTGGACGTGGTGCGCGACCAACGCTGGGGACGCTTTGAGGGCAGTATCGGCGAAGACCCCTATTTGGTGGCACGCTTGGGCGTGGGCATGGCAAAGGGAATTCAAGAGCAGCGCGTGGTTTCCTCGCCCAAGCACTTTGTGGGTTATGGCGACTGCAAGGGAGCACGGCAGAACTTTTCCCGCACCGACCCGCACGTCACTCCCTCAGAGATGTATTACATCCACGAATATCCATTTCGTCAAGTCTTTGCGGAAGCCGGGGCGTTGGGAGTGATGTGTGCGTTGAACGATTACAACGGCGACCCTATGGCGGGAAGCTATGAGTTCCTCACCAACAAGCTGCGCAAGGAGATGGGCTTCAAAGGCTATGTGGTGTCCGACAGCTATGCCATCGAGCGTCTGTCCAACTTCTACTATGTGAGTGAAGACCTCGAAGAGGCCACCTTGAAGGCGTTGGAAGCCGGACTGAACGTACGTACCCGCTTCGATGTTCCCGACATATACATCAACCATATCCGCACATTGGTGAGAGAGGGACGTCTTCCGATGGAGAAACTGGATGAGTTGGTATCTCAGGTGCTGTATGTGAAGTTTTGGATTGGACTTTTCGACAATCCCTATACAGGAAATGCGGAGAAGGCTCAGCAGATGTTGAAATGCGACGAACATCTCCAGACCGCATTGCGTGCCTCAAGAGAGTGCCTGGTGTTGCTGAAGAACAACGACAAGACTCTGCCGCTTACCGACAATATACGGAAAATCGCACTGATTGGTCCGAACGCCAATACCTGCAATTATGTGCCCACCCACTATGGTCCTGTAGATTACAAGTTTGTCAGCGTATATGACGGATTGAAAGAGTTAGGAGCGCACAAGGGCATCGAGGTGAACTACGCTTTAGGCGTAGATTTGGTCAATGAGGGATGGCCCAAGACGGAAATCTTTCCCAAACCTATTTCGGTATCAGAACAGAAAGGCATCGACGAGGCGGTGGCCTTGGTCAACCGAAGCGACGTGGCTGTGTTGGTGTTGGGAGACGGAATTCCCACATCGGGAGAGAACCGTACACGCAGCAGTTTGGACTTGCCGGGACGTCAGGAGGAATTGCTGAAAGCGGTGATAGCCACCGGCAAACCGGTGGTTGTGGTCTTGATTTGGGGACGCCCCGCTACCATCAACTATGCCGACCAGTATGCTTCCGCCATCCTTGCAGCCCCCTATCCCGGTGCACAGGGTGGTATGGCGATTGCCGAAGCCTTGTTGGGCGAATACAATCCGGGCGGTAAGCTGAATAGCACCTGGCCGCGCTCCGTAGGACAATTGCCAATAAATATCCCCTGCAAGCCGGGAGCCAACGACGAGCCTGCCAACGGTGCGGGAGTAGCGGGATTGCTTTACTGCTTCGGCCACGGTCTCTCGTACACCACGTTTGCATACAGCGACATGAAGATGGACAGCGTGTATACAAAGACCGGAAATGTGCATGTTTCTTGCCGCGTGACAAATACTGGAAATGTGTCAGGCGATGAGGTGGTGCAAGTCTACATCAACGATGTCATCAGCTCCACCACAGCATATGAGAAAGTACTCCGTGGCTTCGAGCGTGTGCATCTGCAGCCGGGCGAATCTAAAATCGTCAATTTCAGTATTGTGCCGGACGATTTGATACTTGTCAACCAAAAGAACGAGAAGGTGGTGGAACCCGGGGAGTTCAGCGTGATGATAGGTGCGTCTATCGAGGACATCAAGCTGGTGGACAGCTTTTTTGTCACCGGTTCGGGGAACAAGACATACGTCAAAAAGGAGAAAACAGTGCCCCAAGATACGTATAAGCTGATGATGCACGACCCCGACAAACGGAAGAAATGGAAAAAATAAAGAGAAAGAAAAAGCATGAAAACAATATTCAATATATTACTTATTGCAGTGACGAGTTTGGGATGCTCCACGCAGGCTCATATCCCATCCGACTTTGAATCCATTCACAAGAGGATGTTTGTCGCCTATTCGCACAATCGGACAACGAAAAGTGTGGAAAATGTATTGAAGAAGCTCTCGGACAACGGGAGCTTTAACGACATTGATTACTGTTCGACGGAAGGTACTCCTATACAGCATCTCAAAAACATGACTTGCCTGGCAGCCGCATATACGCATCCGGAGAACGAATACTATCACAGCGAAGTTCTGAAGTCGAAGTATTGGAAAGCCCTCTCGTTCTGGATAGAGAAAGACCATCGAGCAAAAAACTGGTGGTACCGCTCCATTGCCTATCCCAAGGAACTGTCGGTCAGTGTAGTGTTGATGGCGAACGACATCAAGAAAGACTTGTCCATGTATAAAAAGGTGACTGATTACCTCTATGACGAATACAAGTTTGGGAAAAGAAAGAACTTGGGCAAAGAGGGAGCCAACGGAGCCGACATAGTGATGGGAGCGTTTGCCGCTGCTGTCTTGAATGAAGACGAGAAGGAAATGTTTGAATTTAAGGACATCATGTCCGAACTGCTGACCATCCAGTCGCGAAACGGCATCTTGGCCGACTATCTGTTCGACCAGCATAGCGGCTCGGGAAGACAACTCTATTTTGCCAATTACGGGAAAGAGTTCGTCAACTCCGTGATGTATTATTTGGAGTTTTGCGATGGCACGAAATATCAGACTTCCGGCGCCAAACTGATAGAAGAGTTGTTTATAAACGGGGTACAATGGATATTCTTCAGCCAGCATCACGACCCCAACCACACCGGTCGTTTCGTCTCTTCGACAAGAGGGGTAAAGGACGTGGAGAAACAGGCGGAACGGCTAACCCGATTGAGCAACGCTTCTCCCGAAACACGCCTAGTAGCCAAGCGCATTCATGGCGAGAACAGTCTGGAAGGCAATCGAATGTTTTGGCGGTTTGACTATATGGTGCATCGCAGAACGGGATATATGACCTCTTCACGAATGACATCCACCCGCACCGTGGGTAATGAAGCAGGAAACGGAGACGGTGAGTTGAACTATTGCAGCAGCAACGGAGTGAACTATCTCTTTGTCACAGGTAAGGAGTATGACGGAGACTTTTTCAAGAAGATGAATGTCCGCCAGTTTCCGGGCATTACCGCTGAGCAGGACAACACCCCCCTGCCTATCCCTCTTTGGGGAGAGAATGGGGGAAACGCGCACGCCTATGCCGGTGGTGCCAGCAACGGGACGTATGGCGCAAGCGGAATGATATTGGAACGTCGCGGAGTGAAGGCACACAAAGCATGGTTCTACTTTGATGACGAATATGTGTGCCTTGGAAGTGGTATCAACGCAGAAGAAAGGGAGGCTCCGATCTACACCACGCTAAGTCAGACTAACATGGACGGCAAGGTGATGTATGGAGCGGAAGGCAAAAGCCATGCTGTGGAAAAAGAGGTCCAGCCCGCCAACGTGGACTGGGTAATGCACGGAGGGGTGGCCTATTTTAACTTGAAGTCGCAAGCGAAGTTCCGGATAGGATGCAAGGACGGGTTGTTCAGCCTCAACATCGACCACGGAGCAAGGCCCGTCAACGAACAGTATGCCTACATCGTAAGACCGGGACTCACCTCCTCAAAAGAGGCGGACAGCTATGCTGGTCGGTGTCCCGTCGCGATTCTCTCGAACACGGAGAAGCTACAGGCTGTGCGCAACTGCAACTCGGGTATCACAGAAGCCGTGTTCTATCAGCCGGGAGTGTTGGTGATAGACATCGACCGTTCGATAGCTGTCGATGCGCCTAGTGTGGTGGTATGGAACGAGGAGGAGGGTACGGTAGCTGTTGCCAATCCTCAATGTGAGTCGGTGGATCTGAAAGAGATTAACGTCACGCTGACACACAAGGGTGGCAGGACTGTGGCAAGCTTTGCCTTGCCGCAAGGTGAGATGGCAGGCGGTTCTGTCGTGAAGAATACCGCCTTCTTCTCCTGTATTTCAAAGGACTATTTTAGATTTTAATAGGATAGTAAAATGTAACTAAGTATATTATTATGAAACAATCTTTTAAACATGTAATAATTACCATTGCCGGAATTTTAACGACACTTAATGTGGTAGCGAAATCGTCAGAATCAGCGCAAGTGAGACAAATGATAGATAAAGTCAATCAGTATTGGCAGGTTCATAACAGTCCAGAAACGCGTGCCTTTTGGGATCATGCTGCTTATCATACTGGTAATATGGAGGCTTATTTCCTGACGGGAAATGAAGATTATTTGTTATATTCAGAGACTTGGGCGAACCACAATCAGTGGAAAGGTGCAAAAAACGACAACCGGAGTGAGTGGAAGTATAGTTATGGTGAGACGGACAATCACGTCTTGTTTGGCGACTGGCAGATTTGCTTCCAAACCTATATTGACCTATATAACATTCTTCCTGAAGACAAACGTATCAAGCGTGCCGTTGAAGTGATGGAATACCAGATGTCTACACCTCACAAAGATTATTGGTGGTGGGCAGACGGATTGTATATGGTTATGCCTGTCATGACTAAATTATACAAGCATACCAATAACCAGAAATATTTGGATAAGTTGTATGAGTATCTTGTATATGCGGACAGTATTATGTTCGATGAAAATGAAAATCTTTATTATCGTGATGCTAAGTATGTTTATCCCAAACATAAAACAACCAACGGTAAGAAGGATTTCTGGGCACGCGGTGACGGGTGGGTATTGGCGGGATTGGCAAAGGTGCTGAGAGACATGCCTGCCGGATATGTTCATTATGGCTTTTTTGTAGATAAGTTCCGAAAAATGGCAAAGGCGGTAGTTACACTTCAGCGACCCGAGGGTACTTTCCCCGCGTTTGGTCGTTCCATTCCTTACCGCATGGCGACTATGCAGCCTTTGGCATTGCTTGCTTGGTATCAGCAACTTCCCGAAGGATTAACAAATGGTCAGGTGCGTGCAGCATTGACTGCTGTGATGCATAATATGTTCGATGATAAAGAAAATTTTAACGATGGCGGTTTCCTTACTATCGGTTTTGCAGGCAGACAGCCCAATATTGCTGATTGGTACACCAATAACGGAAGTTTGTATATGACTTCACTTGCGTTTATGCCTCTCGGATTGGCGACCAGTCATCCATTTTGGACAGATGCGGCACAACCTTGGACTAATTGCAAGGCGTGGAAGGGCAAACCTTTCCCGAAAGATCATTTCTGGGGAGACAAAATTCGGACGTGGGATTTGTTTTAGTAAATGAAATCACTAGTGTCTCATTAAAATTGGGACGTTGTTAAAAATCAAAAAAACTTGGTCCATCAGTTCCAAATCGTTCTTTGTTATTTTGAAATTTAGTTTTATCAAAGAGGTCTCTCAGATGAGTCTTATCAATCAATGAGATGCTCAGTATTTGTAACACTTCATATGTACTTCTGTCCAGTTGCATATCGTGTTGAATGATTGCCACCAAACAGTAAAGCGCATATAGCAGCATATATCTGTATTCGAACAGCATTCTAACTAAATTTCAAATATTTCAAAGAACTCTTTTAGATTTTAATGGGACAGCAATGTATAAAAGTAATAAATGAAAGATTTTGTATCTATTAGCAGGCGGGAATTTTTGAAAAGTCTCGGTATCACAAGTGTTGGTACTCTTCTTGCAGCGAGTCCTTGGCTATCTGCTTTTTCAGAGGTGGTGAACACCTCAAACGAGAAGTGTCGTCTGGCAATTATCGGGTCCGGTTCTCGGGGACGATTTTTAATGGGGTTTCTGACGAAAAATCCCAAAGTCGATATTGTTGCATTATGTGACATTTATAAACCGTCTATTGAAGAAGCATTGAAACTTGCTTGCAATGCCAAAGTGTATGGTGATTATCGGGAAATGTTGGAAGACAAGTCGATAGATGCCGTGCTTGTTGTTACTCCTCTTAGTTCACATTGTGAGATAGTGTTGGATGCGTTTGACGCGGGAAAGCATGTGTTTTGCGAGAAGACGATCGGCTTCACGATGGAAGAATGTTACAGTATGTATCAGAAACATCGCAGTACGGGGAAGATTTTCTTTACAGGACAGCAGCGTCTGTTCGATCCGCGATATATCAAAGCGATGGAGATGATTCATGCAGGTACCTTCGGGAATATTAATGCCATCCGTACTTTTTGGAACAGAAATGGTGACTGGAGGCGTTTGGTTCCTTCACCAGAATTAGAACGTTTGATAAACTGGCGTCTTTATAAGGATTTTTCGAAAGGATTAATGACAGAACTAGCTTGCCACCAACTCCAAATCGGTACTTGGACATTACGTAAGATTCCTGAAAAGGTGATGGGACATGGAGCTATTACTTATTGGAAAGACGGTCGGGAAGTTTATGACAACGTAAGTTGCATTTATGTGTTTGATGATGGGGTGAAGATGACTTTTGATTCTGTAATTTCCAATAAATTCTATGGACTGGAAGAACAGATCATGGGTAATCTTGGAACGGTAGAACCGGAAAAGGGAAAATATTACTTTGAAAGTGTAGCTCCTGCACCGGCCTTCCTGCAAATGGTGAATGACTGGGAAAACAAAGTGTTTGACTCTCTGCCTTTTGCCGGAACAAGCTGGGCGCCGGAAACTGCAAACGAAAACAAAGGAGAATTCATTATCGGAGAACGTCCCAAGAGCGATGGTACATCATTGTTGTTGGAAGCTTTTGTTGAGGCCGTCATAACACAAAAACAACCTAAAAACATCGCGGAAGAAGGGTATTATGCAAGCATGCTCTGTTTGTTGGGGCATCAGGCATTGGAAGAAGAACGGACACTCTATTTCCCTGATGAGTATAAAATAGACTATCTGAACCATCAATCTGTAAAAACACCCGAAGCAATATGAAAGATACGATTATAACGGCACGGCGTAAGAAAATAGAGCTGATTACTCTACTCGTGTGTTTTGTGGTAGCCAATCTGATACACCTTTATGCAATTATTGCTTATCATGCACCTTTTGCGGAAATGATAACTTCTATTTTTTATATTATCATGTTTACCTTTGTGCTTTACGCTTTTTGGGGAACTTTGCGTCTCTTGTTTTGTGGAATGCAGACTCTGTTTAAAAAGAAGAGTAGGAGTTGGTGATAATTGTTATTATATATAGAAAAGATAAAGAACTTATGTTAATGAAAATAAATAATTTATGGTAACACGAAGAGATTTTTTAAAAACAATGTCGATGGCCTCGGCCGGATTGGCATTAGGAACTGGTGATTTATTACATGCGCAAATCACTTCACCTAAAAAAGAAAGAGGCGACAAAGTGAAAATTGCTTATATTGGCATTGGTAACCGTGGAGAGCAGATTATTGAAGCCTTTGAACGGACAGGCATGGTGGAAGTGGTGGCTTTATGTGACGTGGACATGGGGGCCAAGCATACGCAAAAGGTCATGGCTAAATATCCGAAAGCAAAACAGTTCAGGGATTTCCGCCAGATGTTTGATAAGGCCGGTAACGAATTTGATGCTGTAGCAATTGCTACTCCCGACC
>ERZ1106950.287-NODE-287-length-57494-cov-8.108341_pt1 | contig 57494 bp, 47 predicted proteins | sample MGYA00403675_ERZ1106950 | MGnify/ENA primary metagenome ERZ1106950 (study PRJEB35170, sample SAMEA104062410) | human gut metagenome | biome: human gut; feature: human-associated habitat; material: faeces | place: Denmark | collected 2012-06-13 ... | reverse complement strand
CAATTCATCTCACCACCTATAGAGGTGGGAGAATTCTTGCTGATTCTTGTTAAATATTGTTTTCATCAATTTTGCTTAATATTTTTAAGTTATATTTATATATACTTTACTTTTTTAATTCAGCTTTTTTATTGCTTTCTCTCTGCTATCACGACAGTCGCCAAGGTCTCGCGCAAGCAAGGACTTTGGCTCGTTGTTCGCGTAAATTAAAAATACGCACCTGACTTCTCGCTGAAACAGCGATCGTGCAGTGCGCATTTTATTCCCGTCCTGTTTTGTTCTCTTCTTCCTTATCCCGAAACCAGTTGTCCAGCTTCGTGAGTCCACGGATCAGGATCTTTTTCTCATCCTCGTCAAATTCATCCAGGATCGAGGTGATCATTTCTTTATGGAATCTCGCATGGTGGATAAACGCTTTCTTTCCCTTATCCGAAAGCGAGATATATACGACCCTGCGGTCTTCCTCCCCGCGTTCCCTCTTCACATACCCTTTTTTTACCAGGCTGTTCATCGCGATCGTCAGGGTGCCTACCGTGACAGAGAGTTCTTTTGCGATCGATGACATGTTTTTCGGTGTTCCCATACCGATGGCCTCGATCACATGCATATCATTGTTTGTTATATCCTGGAACTCCTGGGTGATGATCGCCTTCTCCTCAACGTCCATGATGCTGCGGAACAGTCTCACCAGGATCTCGTTCAATACTTTATAATCGTCCAACCGTGAAATCCTCTTCCTCTCTGGGCTGTCCAACCGCAATATCCGATCTTCCTGACGCCCCGGATCTTTTGTTTTTTACGGCTTTTATTATAAACGATTCCAATTCACGACACAACCGATTTTCTCCGGTTTTCCGCTTTTTCTGTGAAAATACACTACAGTACACGGACGCCCCACCGCCGGGCTGTAACAAGATTATGCCGATGCTTCGCATTCCGACCCGGCTGTATCAGGTATGGAATAATTGCCCCGTCAAAAAGATACTTGCAGCGATCCCAGCCGCTGTTGCAGCAAGAGCTCCAGGCAATGTCCAGCGTGTCTTTCGGATATGTGCAGACATAAAATACACACTCATGGTATAAAACACTGTCTCCGTACACCCCATCATGGTAGAAACCATATTTCCGACCAGAGAATCCGGCCCATATTCTTTAAAGATGTCAAGGATCAGACCAACGGCTGCAGAGCTGGATACGATCCTCACCAGAATGATCGGGATTACCGGAACAGGGATATGGCAGAGTGCGGCGGGAATCTTCAGAAGTTCCGATACTGCTTCAAGAATCCCCGAAGCTCTTAAAACTCCCACCGCTGTCATCAGTCCGATCAGAGTCGGAAGTACATCCGCCACAGTGTGCATTCCTTCCTTTGCGCCATCCAGAAAATCATCGAACACCGGTCGTTTTGCAAGGATTCCGGAACCGACGATATAAAATACCGTGAGCGGTACCATAAACTCTGAAAGAAAGATCAGAATATCCATATTTCTTTCCGCCCGATCAACATCTTCTCCTTTTCATTGTATTCTCCGGAAAAATCCATTATACTAAGCACATGGAGGTGTTTTTCACTATGAATATTCTTTTTCTCGAATATCCGCCGTGTTCCACCTGTCAAAAGGCAAAGCGCTGGCTCGATGAGCACCAGGTATCTTATACCAGCCGCCATATCAAGGAAAATAATCCCAGTGTGGCAGAACTGACAGAATGGTACAAAATGAGCGGACTTCCGTTAAAAAAATTCTTTAACACCAGCGGACTTCTCTATAAATCCATGGGACTGAAAGATAAACTCCCGACTATGAGCGAGGAAGAACAGATTGCCCTTCTGGCAACTGACGGCATGCTCGTAAAACGTCCGTTAGTGATCGGTGACTCCTTTGTTCTCACCGGTTTTAAGGAAAAAGACTGGCAGGAAAAGCTAGGGTGACTGACGCCCTGGCTTTTTTCCGCTTTTCACAAACAGCCAGATTCCCGCTGCCAGTAAAAGTACACTTACAAAACTCACCGTTATCGTCGTGATATGGCTCTCCAGCCATTCAATGATCCGCTCTGCGAGACTTGCCTGTACAGTTTCTTCGGAAGTATCCGGGATCGTTTCCGGCTGGCTCATGATCTCCGGCTCTGGTTCGATCCCTGTCTCATCTTCCGTTTCCGGGAGAACTTCCTCATAAATTCCAATATACTGCTTTCCTTCCAGATCCGGTGTCCGGATCTGACCGCCGTACTTCGCTTTTACGTTTCGAACCAGTTTGCTTCCAACTGCGGCTGCGTTTCTGCATATCACCTCCCCATCTTCATAAGGTTCGCCGTCCCACTCCACGCGGTCTACCCGGTAATACTCCCGGGACAGTCCGGCGAGATCCAGAAGTTTTTCTCCGTAGTCAGCAAGATCCGCATTCCCGGGGATCTCCATATCTCCCAGATAAAATGAGTCTGCTCCATACCCGGAAACCGTGACCGAAAAAGAAAAGGTATCTGACCATTCTCTCGATATTTCTTCCACATCCACAAGAGAAAGCTCCCGCTCAAACTCTGTGCCGGACTCCTCATCGATCAGGGGAACATCCGCTGTCTCCGGCACTGTATCATCTCCTTCCAGATCATATGGGATTGTCACCTGGGCATACGTCATTTCTCCTGTTTTCTTTGCGTTTCGGATTTGCGTTGATACCAGACGGTATTCTTTTTCGCCCTCGGTCCTTGTCTCTTCCGGTAGAAATTCCTCTCCCCCACCCGTAAATATGGGGCTTTCATACGTCAGAGTCTCTTTTTCTTCTCTTTTTTTCTCCGCAGGCGATGTCTCTTCTCCGGACAGAGTTTCTTCCACCTGCAGCTTTCTTTCCTCTGACGGCAATTTTTCCGCGAATGCAGGCATGAAAAAAGATACACATAAGAGAACTGCCTCCATTCCTAAAAATCCGAATATTTTTCTGACCGGAAGCCGGATTTTCCGGCTTCCATCATTTTTCATCCTCATGTTCATTGTTCCTTTCTTCTCTCTCCTTTTTTATGTGAAGATACCAGAGTCCAAGGAATCCGACAAACAGACCGGTTACTGCAAGCTCTGGTCTTCCCGTATCTCCCGTTTCCGGGGTTCTGAGATCTGTCCTGCCTTTTTGGTGGACGTGCCCCTTTCCGCTGCCTGAAAATTCCCGTTCATAGCGTACCGTGATCGTCCCATATGTTTTTTTCCGTTCCGGTTCCGGTTCTGTCTCAGGCTCTGTCCACTCCGCTTCCACCGGTTTCTTTGGCTTCTCACCAGGAACAGATGGTGTCGGACGTTCCGGCTCCGTTGGTGTTTCCGGCGTCTCCGGCATTTCCGGTTCCGTCGGTGTTTCCGGAAAAGTCGGGATATCGGGTTCTGTCGGCTGTTCCGGCTCCGTCGGTGTTTCCGGTTCCTCCGGCGGCTTTCTTCGATCCGTCATCTCGATCTTCACGAAATTTCCGTTCTCCGGCACTGTAAAGGAAATGGATTCCGCGAGCTCGTACCCGTCAGGAGCGGATATTTCTGTCAGAATATAGTTCTCACCTGCCGTCAGCTTTCCTTCTACAAGATGCGGAGTCTTCCCGGATATCCAGGAATCAACAAGCCTTCCATCAGAAGTTTTTAACTCCAGGGAAGCTCCCGGAAGTTCTTCCCCTGTCGTGAGATCCAGTTTACTGAATCCGGCTCTTGTCGTTTTATTTTCGACAGAAAGTTCATACAGCTGGATCAGATCCTCTTTTTCCCTGTCAAACACGACCGAAAAGGTTTCTTCACAGCGTCCGTATCCCGGAGGCGGCATGAGCTCCCGAACTGTATATTCATACATGATCCAGGCTCCATGATCCAGATATCCGATTGAAAGTTCCGGCGATAACGCGATCCCATCTTCACCAGTCGCAAACACAGTTTTCTCCCCTGTCTGTACACAGACAGCTTCAAACCAGGCACCGGAAAGCCGCAGATCTTTATCATCCGCATCCGTCTTCCTGATCCTGATGCGCCCAAATGCTGCCCGTTCCTCCGGTTTCCGTTTATTTTCCACTTCATAACGGATAACGGTTCCGGACTGATCCACTGTGATCAGCATCGGATCTGCTCCCTGATATCCATCCGGAACCTTACTCTCCAGAAGCACATATTTTCCTTCCGGAAGCCGGTCGATCCGGTGCAGACCGCCTCTTGTATCGTAGCTGGTCACTTCCGGGAAGCTGCCGGAAAATCCGGAACGGTAACGGAACTGATACTCAAATGCCGGTGACGGCTGACCATTCTGCGTTAATTTTTCCGGATTTCCATTTGCGGATACAGAAACCTGCATTCTGCTTCCATCCGATAGCTCCCAGAGCTGCAGGATGATCCCCTGATCCTCTGTTTCTTTATTCTCCAGAAGTCTGGCCTCTCCGGAGATCACTCGTCCCGTGATTTCTTTTCTCCATGAAAACTGTTCAAATCCATTTCCATACTCGCCAAACATCTTTTCATACGCCTCCGGGACCGCCGGAAGGTACTCTGACAGGTCATCTGCCTTCCAACTGTCTGCAATCCGGTCTTTCCGGTACCCATAAGTACCGTTCTCCATCTTCACCTCCCCGTTTTCATCAAGATCCGCTTCACAGAGAACAAATTCGGGAGACGCCGGCCAGGACAGCGCTTCTTTCTCGCCGGACGTATTTCTCTCAAACTTAAGGATCTCCAGTTTTGTATGGTCATCCTTCAGGACAAAGCTCTGCAGCTCTTTTGTCTCTTCCACTGTGATCTCCATCGAAGCAGGAAGATAACCGGGCGGAGTCTCCAGCTCCTCCAGGATATAGTTTCCCACCGGAATTCCCTCAAAATACTTTGGTTTTCCATCCGTAATCCACAGCGCCGTCACCGGAACTTTGTGATTGTCCAACGGGTCTTCTGAGCTCCACACAGCAGGCGTCTCTTCTGCCTTCACAAGGTAGTATCCTTTGGGGTATTTCTCATGATCCGCAGAATTCACACGCTTCGCTTTAAAGAGCGCAAGTTTTGCTCCTTTGACAAACTTCTGACCGTATGATCCGCGGATCTCCGTCCCGTTTTCTTTATTCTGGCTGTCCGTCCCGTTTTCGATATTCTGAACATAGCTTTCTGTCCCGTCTGTCTTTGCAATCTCCACCTTCGTCTTCTCATCTGACAGGACGACTCTCTGGATTTCTTTTGTCTCATTCACCTCCACTGCTGCCGGAAGCGCACGCACATACCCATCCGGCGCCTCCAGTTCCTCAAGAATGTAGCTTCCCGGGATCACACGTCTTAAAAGATCCGGCTGTCCATCCGTCTCCTCATCCGTGCTGCCGTCCTGGATCGTTTTCTCACCGCTGACCCATACATTCGGAATGATCCATACCTCTCCCTTTCTGTGTTTTAAAGGTACATCATCCGCCTCATCCTCCGGATCCCCTACATCAAAAAGATCCTCTCTCCTGTTCAAGTGGTATGCCGCACGGTTCTCCATTTCCAGAAGATCTTCATACCGGTATGTCACATAATCCCCATCCCGGTCATAGACCGATTCTCCTTTCTTGTACACGGCGCCGCTTTCCGGATAATATTTTACCAGTCCAAACTCATCGAGAACTGGTTCCATCTTTTTTTCGAAACGGCCTGTTTTCGGATTCCATGTCCCAGTAATATAGGCATTCTCAGTTTCTTCTGCGATTTCTGCCGGTCTTCCGGTCAATATTTTCCGTCTTCCGATCAGATTCCCCGATGAATCCGTCTCTTTTACCACCGGCCACACGTAAAAGACCGGTCGTTCCCTTCCATACCTTCCAATCTCCATCTTCCTCACATATGCCAGTCCCGTATAGGGATCTGTTTCCGCGTCCCTGCACAGGAATGAGTCAAGATGAAACAGCGTAGTCTCCGGATCCATCGAGGTAAACGCCTTCGACTTCCGATCATATACAAGTTTTGAGAAATCGCCTCCAGATACTTCAAATACAGGTTTTCCATTTTTCAGCGCGTAGATCGATCTCGTATCAAAGGTGATCTTCTGCCGCCGCCCTTCCCGGTCATAGCCGTAAAGAGTTCCATCTTTTCCTTTCGTTATCACATCAAGATTCCCGAGATCGTAGAGCAGGACCGGGGTATCCGGTCTCTTCACGGTCCTGAGTTTCCAGATTCCTTCGCCCCGGGTATCATTTTCCGATCCTGGTTCACGAGAGAATTCCTGTTTTTCTCCTGCATATCCCTCCTTTACGACAATATCTGTCACATTTCCGTTTCTGTCCCTTGTGACCTCCACACCTTCAAATGCGTAGTCCTCGGAATCTCCGGTCGTTTCTACCCGGATCGCGTCATAAAGCGCAAGTTTCGCTCCGGTTACATATGGGTTCTCATGATCTGCCGTTTCAAGCCTTTTTGTCACATAGCCGTATCCCTGAAAGACACCGTTCTCATAAACGAGCTCCACCCTCTCTCCGGCATGTTTCCGCTCTTCCAGTATCTCCAGTGTCCCTTTCTTCCAGCCAAATCCCTGGTATATCCCTGCATGATCATAGGCAAGGTCGAGATTCTCCAGTCCATACTGTGCGCGAAGTTCAGAGATCGTACCTTCCACACGGCCTGATACCTTCATTCCACGAGTTGTATCTATTGTCTTTGTTTTTGAAACTTCCAGAATTGTTGCGGTATTTTCCGCGTAGATTCTGGCTGTATCCGTGACATTCTTCGGATGGATCCCCTTCGGATCCTGCTCATATCCATAAACGGATGCTGCCGTTTTCTCTTCCGTCCAGCCACCGGAATACAGGATCCTGTCACTGTAGATTTCCACCGCCACAGGTCCTAAACGTACATATCCAGACGGCGCCTTTATCTCTGCCAGCACATAGACTCCTGCCGGAAGAGGATTTGGCGTTTTCGCGTAACCTGCTGCCTGAAGAATCCCCTTTTCCGCAATATCCCGGATTGTTGGGATCGCCAAGAGCGTTCCCGTCTGCAGTCCATCTCTGTCCGTAAAGCTTACAAGATCTTCCTCATGACAGACCGGCGTTCCCGCAGGAACCGTTCCGTAAAAGAGTTCTCCGGCTCCAGGCGCTTTCCGCGCAAACGGCCGGATCTCCTTCGCTCCCATCGCTTCCAGAAAATATCTGCTTCCCAGGATCATCGTATCAGCCGTGTAACACGTTACAGCTCCATCACCATTCTCTGCCTCATTTCTCTCTGCACGGTAGATCCCGAATACTGCGTCATCGTAAAGGATCGGTTCCCCTGTTTCCGCATCAAGCTTTTCAATTCTCACATCAGCATAATATTTCCGGTCCAGAAATGATTTTTCTCCATATCCTGTCCAGCTCTTGTCATCTTTCTGCTCATTCGGATCTACAATGCTCCATGGAACCAGCATCGGCGCATATTCTCCGTTACGAGCTGTTTTTACCCCTGTCATCATCTCCTTTCCATCCGTTTTCGCTCCGTATTCGCTGTCTGACCGATAGTGATAATATCGCCCCACCTTCCCGTTTCCATAAGGTTCATAATGGCCGGTCTTTGCTTTTTCTGAGAGGCCATATGGATAAACTTCAAAATCCCCGTCATTGCTGTGGGCACTGATCACATACTCCCGCAGCTCCTGCTGCTGATTTTTGTCCCACTCCTCATTGAAGCGGATCAGGTACTTTTTCGCAAGATCCCATGGGGAATACGCTCTCTTATAAATATAGTTTTCTCTCTGATCATCCCCGGACTGTCCTGCTGCCTCCGGAAGGAAGATCTCCTTCGGCGCATCAATCTCATAATGCCTGTTCTTAAAGTCCAGTAATTCAGGTGCATATGGCTGTTCCTCTGCGATCACATACTCTCCGTATGGGAGATATTCAGAAACTGCCGCAGCTGCCTCTTCCTTTGTCTCCCCATTTTTCTTTTGAACGGTCAGAGTTGTCTGATCTCCGTCAGAACCACCGTCCTCCTCGCTGTCCCATGCGATCGCGTAGATCTTTCCAAGATCATATCGGAAAAATGGCTGCAGATACTCCTCCGCCTTTTGGATCGCAAGAAAAAAGGCATGGTCGTACTGCTCATCCGGATATTTGCTCTCCTTATACTGCAGATTTTCCATCTCCTCTTTCAGATACCAGTCGATGGCGAACTGCCGGACCGCATCCGAGCGCTTTGTGTTTTCTTTCGCATATTCTGAAGTATTGATCTCATTTTTCTTTCCGCTGATAAGGCTGGACGCAAATGGTTTAAATGACGTATTCCACAGTTTTCCCTTTCTCTTCCAGCGATCTGTATCCGCCGTTCGGATAGCCGCGAAGAACTTTTCATAGTTATACTCGTGAATCGTTCCTTCACCCTGGTCAGAATCTTTCCTCCGCTCCACCGTCTCCAGTACCTGTCGGATTTCCTTTCTCGTATAGATCTTCTGCACCAGCTCTGGAAAATGTTCCCGGTATTCTTCGATCTGCACCGGATTTCCGTTTTTATCTGCCCAGGAAATCTCTCCGTCTTTTGTACAGAAAATTCGTTCCAGATTGGACTTCAGGTAGATCTTAAAGCGGAAATTCCCGGTATTTTCTCCGTCGTCCGTCTTTTTTTCCACGCGTATTTTCTGTTTCACAGGCCGCTCAAGAACAATTGCCGGTGTCAGTCCCGTATCCCCGTCCTCGCTGATCTTATCCTGCCCGCGACAGATCAGCCGCTTTGCGATAATATAGGTATCGGAAAGATCCCGGTTCTTCGAAACAGACGCTGCAAGAGCTGCACCCGAAAACCTTACAAGGTATTCCGCATAGCCGATCCGGTCTCCCGCCCGATATCCCCGGACATTCGCATTTCCAAGCATCCGGATCTCTTTTTCCGTCAGAACATGGCTTTTTTCCGGAAGTTTTGCAGTAAAGTTTAAAGTAAGACTCGTCTTTTTATCATTGAATTCTTTTCCAAAAGAATCCTTCCCCGCGGTCTTTATATGGATCCTGTATACACCGTTTTTTTCCTCTCTCACCACATCCGGAAGTTCCACGTCTTTTTCCACGACTTCTTTTTCTGTCGTGATCTCGATCTTATCTTCCGTCTTTGTAAGTGGAACGCGGTATCCATGTGCCGGATCTCCAGACAGGTAATCGATCACGTCTTCCCCTTTTTTATGGTAAACCATGACCTGATGCATGATCTCCGTCAGTTTTCCATCCGTTCCCGGCATCATGACCGGGGTCAGTGTCGCGTCAAGATAATATCTTCTGCCTCTGCCGTTCCCGAGCATGTACTGTCTGTCCACCTGAAACCGATACTTTCCACTGTTTTTATATTCCTGGTAGACCCAGCGAAGATTTACCGGATCCTCGTATACGGCATACACGCAGTCCACCGTTTTCCTTCCATTTTCCGTTTTCGATGTGAAAAATCTTCGATTCCCGATCGAGGATGCCCCGGCGTACAGGGTGATCTGATAGTGGTCTCCTTCTCTTCTGATCATGTCGATCCCACCAAAATTCCACTGGGGATGTTCCTGATACCAGGTGAAAATATTCTGCATGAGATCCAGGATACTGTCATTCTTTTTGCATGTGACAGAGATTTCCTGTACTGCTGCCCCATATACTGTTTTTTTCGCTGTTTCTCCTGGTTCCGTCGTCATACCCCAGACATCTTTCTGACCTTTTTTCACTCCCCGGTTGTAAATCGGTGCAGTTTCCATAGAACGGATCCCTCCTGCAGTAACCGGGACATCATATCCGTTCTTTCCGAGGATTTCCTCCGTCTGCGCTTTCAAAAAGAGAAACGCGTCTGCTGTTTCGTCTGAAAGATCACATTCCTCCAGTTTTGCCTGAAAACGTTCATCGTCCTCATCGACAGACAGATTTTCAAGGCGCATCGGTATTTTCTCCGGGATCTGCTCCACCTTTAAAATCTGCGGTTCCATTCGGATCACCGGTTCCTGCCCGGTGATCTTTCCCGCTGCGTTACGTTCCGGCTGATAGAGAAGGTCACTGGAATCGCTTTCCGCCTGCTTCCATATCGTTCTTCCTGCCGCATCTTTCACGATCACGGTCTCTGTTCCCGTCACATGAGGTCCTGTGACCAGCTCTTCTCCTGTATCGACACGATAAAACTTTGTCCCTTCCGGGAAGCCGCAGGCGAGGATCTCATATCCTCCATCTCCGTTTTCCCCGGCAGTTCCCGAGGAACTCACCGTAAATGCAAGTTCATCGTATCCTTTTCCGCTTCCATCATCGCCTTCCATCGCAGCCGCAAGCTCCGGCATCGTAACCACCGCAGTTCCATTGGCATCTGTCACAGAATCCGGCACATCATATCCGCTTCCCCGGTTTGTAATCTGCTGCTCCATTCCATTTACAGAGAGTTCATATCCCTCGCTTCTTGAGAGCTCCTTTATATAATATTTTCCAAGGATCAGCGGGCGTCCGATCCAGCAGTTTCCGTTCTTTTCTGTATTCTTCTGATAAAGATTTTCCGGTCCGTTCCAGGAAATATCATTTCTTTTGCTGATCTTCCCTTCCCCGTAATCGTATTCCATCCCCGGTTTTACGGTATAACACAGGAAATCTGCATTTCCGTCCTGATCTGTCGATGCCGCAGCCACAAGATCATTCTTCCTGTAGACGATCCCTGTATTTGTCAGGGTCCCGTTTCCCGCTACTTCTGCGTCCGGATGGATAATGTCTTCCGCCGCGAAAAGACCGTAAACAGCCCCCTGAAGTGTTCCGTCCCCTTCTGTATCCCCGTAGGATGAATACTTATCAGATTCTCCCCGGAAAAGGTCCAGATCTTTTTTTGTAATATGGATCCGTCCTTCCGTCCGGTGGTCATAGACATGCCATGCATCCCCACAGTTTTCCGCTCCGTTACAATGCGAATATTTTCCGGGATCCCCGGTATTCAGATGCCGGATCCCATCTTCCTCTGCATCTGCCAGGATATCCGCAAAATCTCCAACACCTTCAAACTCACCCCAACCGTCTGATCCTCCATTTTCCTCTTCCTCATCCTGATCTTTTCCCCGGAACAAGTCATAAAGCATCCGGAAAATACTTTTCTTTTCTGCATTGGACTCCGTCGCCCTGACAGCCGCAGCTTCTGAGTCGGAAGCAGTTCTCCTCAGAACATTTCCCATCGTGCTTTTCACCATCGGTATTTTTCTTTCTGAAACACTGTTCTCACCCATACTTCCATTTCCCGAATACCAGATGTTTTCCGCGATCTCGCGGCTGCTTCCGGACACCTTCTCCGCATTCGCTCCTGCCTCGGAAGAATCCGTCATGATCATCTCCACCGGAATATCATCCTGATGCAGATCATGGAGTATATACCCACTTCTCGCCTGGATTTCTTTCCAGGTATAAGTAAAACGCAGTCCGATAAATTTCCGGTAAGTCTCTTCACAATCTGCTTTACAGCCGGATCCTTCAAATGCATCCTGAGACGCGGCACGGTTCTTTCGCATCATCCCGGCGCCTTCCCGGCTTCTTCCGTCTGCTTCCCCGCTCTCCAATACCTCCTTCACTTCGTCATAGACACTCTCATCTGCAAGCCAGTGGAAGTGGCATCCGCCGTCCGCCTCTGCCTCGCAGGCCTCTGCTAACTCCAGCCACTGTTTTGCCGCCGCCCGGTTATTGTCCCGCGTCTGTTCTGCCGCCTCCTCATAGGCATCGCTTTTCCCATCACCTTTTCCCTGTTCTTCAGGCATATTTGCCCAGGATGGAGCGGCATGTCCGTCGCAATATGTCTTTTCATAGGCATACTTTCTGGTATCGCGATAAGTAATTTCACCCTTTTCATTCGTGGTTCCTTCAGAAAACACCTGGAAGTCTCTCCATGGACGAAAACTTAAATTTTTTTCCGCAAGTTTTCCCTCTCCATCCGCCTTTGAGATCTTATCCTGATCCTCAAATCTTTCATACAGATAGAACTGGCTTCCCTTTAACGGCATTCCCGTCTCATCATCATGTTTTACGAGTCTGACATTATAATCCGCCGAAAAAGTCTCTTTATGGCGATAGATCTGAAATTCCAGTGTCGGCGTCTCTGCTCCGTATTCCTGCCTTTCGTCTTTTTCTCCTCCGTCCTGGCTGATCACAAGATAAAATACCATATCCGACGGAATGATCCTCATATCCGCTTTGTAGAGTCTCTGGTGTTCCGGTGTGTTGATGCAGACCTTAAAATCCATCCATTCCCGGAGATATTCCGGATTCCAGCTGCCTTCCGTGTACCAGCCGGAATTACCTCGCATCGTGATCTTATAACGAACCGTAGTCTTATTATATTTTTCTTCATCTGTCATACTGCTGCCGACCGCATTTTCGTTTGCAGTCGCCGAGCCGTTATTATGGATGCGGATCGCGTCTCCGCTCCAGGTCACCTCATACAGATTTGTACCCATCACAGATTTTGCAATATTTTTATCCTGGGAGGCATCCAGCCAGCCCACATTTCCCCCGGTCGATCCATTGTCCCAGACACTCTGAGGTTCAATCTTTGCAATATCGCGGATAAACTCCTTTCCGAGCACAAATTCTGTATCCAGTGCCCCCGGTCCGTCGGAAAAAGGCAGTACCTGGAATGGCACTGCCGTATCTTCTGAAGTCGCTCCCCGGATCGCGTCCGGTGCTTCTTTCCCCGCCGCCAGTCCGACCGATGACGCCTGCTCCATTGCAGCGATCGCGCGATCTTCGATTTCCGGATTGTCAGCCACCCAGGCAAATTTTGTTCCGGCATCGTCTTTCACATATTTTACGATATTGGCACTCGATGTTGTGGAGGCAATTTCCGCATAGAGGCCCGGATCAAATTTTTTTGCCGCGTCCTTTAACGCTGACCAGTTATCCGGATACGCCCAGAATAGCCGTTTCGCCTGCGTCTCCGTAAGGGGAGACGGCATCGTATCAAATTTATACATGTCATACCGGTCGACTTTTTTCCATCCTTTTCCTCCATCGAGGCAGTAGAACGGTGCCGTCGATTTCTGCGGCCATATATCCGATGCCTCGGACGGGAACGGGAGTGGAATCCCCACTCCCGTGATCGTCATGATAACCGCCAGAAAACCGGCTATCCATCGCCTTCTTTTCTTCTTTTCCATCCTGATCCCCCGCCATTATTTCTTTCCAAATGTCTGCACAACCCCGTGAACACACCATGCACCTGTATCATCCACGGTATATCCGTCCGGTGTCATACAGCCCGCCAGCATATGTCCGTTTTTCTGGTCCATATAGTAACATTTTCCGTCGATCCAGTTCCATCCCTTTGTCATTCGTCCCGTCGGTCCAAGGTAATACCATTTTTCTCCCTCTTTCAGCCATCCGGTCTGCATTTTTCCCTGGTTTCCGTCGCTCGTCTTCCGGAGGTAATACCAGCTGCCATCCTTTTCGTCGAGAAACCAGCCGGTCTGCATCCTGCCGTCACTTGCGAAATGAAACCAGGAAGTTTTTTCCTGACCTTCTTTTGCGTATGGATTGTAGATCCAGGCCCATTCACCGGCATAAGTTTTTCCGCCGGAAACAAACCGCCAGCTTCCGTCTGCTTCTTTTCTCCATTCACCGGCAATACTTCCTTTCGGCTGTTCTCCTGTATTCTGCAGCTTTTTCAATACACTTCCCGTACTTCCACTGCCAGAAGAATGTCCTCCGGAACTTCCTGACCATGTCCGGTCTACAAGTTTAAACGTCAATTTTACCGGGATCTTTTTTTCAATAGTTCCTGCCTTCACCGTGATCTCATCCGTGGTTTCCGCCGTATACGGGTATTTCTTCATCGCCTCCGTGATCCAAGATGCGCCTGTATCTGCCGATATCACTCCGTTTTCCGCTTTCACAGCTCCGGATCGAGATCTCCATTCAAGTACAAAATTTCCGTCTCCATTCCCTTTGAGCGCCGCTTCGGGAACAAGTTCTGCCGTGATCTTCTGAGCATCCGAGCCCTCCCAGCTAAGTACCGGGTTGTATCTTGATCCGCTTTTCGTAAGTGTCAGCGCAAAGGTCAGCGTATCCTGATCCGCCCTGATCTCCTCAGGCATCACCACCGTCTGGTCATCCGTCACAAAGTCCACTTTCACACTGCAGGCTGCCGACTGGATATTTCCAAGCGCATCCTTTGCTGCCATGATCACATCCGTGCTTCGGGTCCCATATCCGGTGCGTTTTTCATAAACATGTTCCGCATGAGCCGCGTCATCTGCTTCCATGAGATCCAGGATCCATCTTGTATCCTTTTTGGCGCTCACCTTCGCGTTCCGGTAATCGCCGTCCGCGATCCCTTCTTCCACAAAACCGGCATCCATCTGGATGATCGCATGATCACCGACTGTCCAATTGATATCTTTTTTGTCAAAATAATCCGGTGCAAAGGTCCCCGAAAGGATCTGCGGTGCTGATACTGTGAGTGTCTCCTGCGGATTTTTCCGGTCACCGGTCAGTTTTCTGGTGACTGTAAAATTTAAAGCCGTCTTATTGAGAGATGCTCCTTCCGCCGCGACCTTCGTCCGGTCTTTGATCTGGAAGGTTACCGGGATCCTGCAGTTTGCCGTCACAGACTTCTCCTCGAAACTGGATACAGGTCTCGTTTTTGCCGTCAGGACAGCAAGTCCACCCTGAATTCCGTTTCCGTAAATCGTATCCTCGATCGGATACCGGTACTGTTTCTTTGCCTGCTCTGCCTCAGCCTTCCCGACGATGTCCTTAAAAAATCCGGCATTCAGATTCAGCTCGATCGAAGCGCTCTTTTTCGTATATCCGGACTCATCCTCATCATCATTTTTCTTTAAAAGGATCAGTTCATCATCGTCCACGCTCCATCTCACCGCCTCATCAGCGACATCATTATTCTTATCGACTACCGCCTGGATCTTCACATCCTGGACCTTTGTCCCTGCTTCCGGCTTTCCGTTCAGATATCTCGCCAAAAGTTTTCCCGCGCTGTCCCGCACTTCCGTTGTGATCGACGGGTTCATCCGGTCGCCGGTGCGCTCCTCTGTGACCCTGAAAGCAAATTCCTGAGGCTCCACCCGCACGCCTGCAGCCACCTTCTTATAGACAGCAGATACTTCCGTGTCATGCTCCGGCATCACAAACTGGTAGGAACCGCCTGTCTGATAGCTCGTCTTCCTTCTTCGCCCCAGAGAGTCCGTATAAGTCGGCACACCGTCCATCTGGAATTTTTCCGTCTCCGTATTCCTGGGCGCTGTGAGGACTGTCACCGTGTCCCCGGCCACCACTGCACCCCGGTAAGCTTTATGAAATTCTTTACTGTACGCGGACGGACCTTTTGCTGTGAGAACTGCGACATCGTAGAAATTCTCTGAATTTGCCGCCGTATCCACCTGGAGAACCGAAAGCAGATATCCCCGCACTGGCCGTCCCACGGAATTTGGTGCGAAATGGTCCGGAGTATACAGGCCCTGTCTCGCCGCATCCTCCGTATCCACGACATGGAGGACTCCGTTTTCGAGTTCCTCGTAGAAATAGAGCTCATCCTCTTTCTTTACATTCTGTCCCTGGACTAATGTGTAGAAATTATCGCCCTTGTTCCAGAAGCCGATATGGGCATCATATGAAAACCGGTTATCATCCGAAACTCCGGAACCACAGACTCCGGCCGCGATCTTTTCCTCCGTGTCTGCGAACAGATACGCTGCGTCCGCGCCAGCCTCCGCACCATAGCGGAAATGGAACCCAGTATCGTGCGTTCCGATGAAGGTTCCCTCCCGCGCCGCACTTCCGAGTCCGGAGGACGCGATCGTTCCCTCAAATCTCGCCACTTTGATCTTTCCGGAGGCATATTTTCCGGTAATTCCGCCGATAGACTGGGCACCGCTTCCGCCGATGGTCCCCATCACATGCGAATTAAAGATATCTGCAGAATTCTGAAAGCCCGCAATTCCGCCAACATAACCACCGCCCTGGATCCTGGCGCTCAGGCTGTCCCCGGTATTCACTTCACAATCCGCGATCAGTGACTCGGAGGCCCGCCCGGCAATTCCGCCAATGAAGATCTCCTTTCCGCTTCCCGCGTCGATCGCCACATGGTCGGAAACACAGTTTTCCACCACAGAATCTTCCAGAACATCTGCGGTCACTCCGCCAACGGTGCCGGTAGTCCTCAGTGTCCCATTTACCGTCACATTCCGGATCACCGAATGCTTTGCCCGGCCCGCAAGAATTCCTCCATTTTCCTTCACTGTGATCACATGTCCCGGCTTTACTTTAAGATCCGTGATCTCCGCATTCTCCACCATTCCGAACAGTCCTCCAAAGTCCCAGGACGGCTGGTACATGCGAAAATTCGAGACAGTCTTCCCATTTCCGTCAAAATGACCTTCAAACTGACTCACTTTTCCCGCCCGCATATCCGCACCGGTTCGGTAAAAACCGATCGGGATCCAGTTCATGCCGCCGAGATCGATATTTTTCCCCAGTTCAAACCAGGCACCTCTATAATTACCCGGGTACGTTCCCTCCCCATTTCCAATTTCCATTCCCATGGACGCGAGAACCGCAAGTCCGATCAGATGCTCTTTTGTCGTGAGCTGGTAAGGTTTTTCTTTGCTTCCGTCTCCGGATCTTCCACTCAGGAAGCTCATATCACCTACATCCGCACCCCAGATCTCATCGTCCGCCGCGAATACAGCGATCTTCCCGGACGCATCCGACGCAGTCGCGATTTTCCCCTCCGCCGTCTCCACGCTTCTTAAAACTGCCATTCCCTTTACCGGTGTTCCGAGCGCCATGCAGACTCCTAATCCCGCTAACATCATCCGGCTCTTTCTTCCTCTGTTTTTTCTGCTCTTTTTCATATTTTCTCCCCTCTATGCCTGCGGCAGACAGAACGCCGGACAGATTCCGATCCCGCTATCCGACACATCCGCCTGTCTGAGGCATCCGTTTTCCAGATCTACAACATATTCCCTGTTTCCGTATACAAAATTTCCATACTCGTCTGTCTCATAAGCCGGTGTGCGGAGCCAGAATCCCCTGCTGTAAGAACTTCCCTTTCCTTCCGGGTTCCAGATCTCCTCCCGGTACCGGTACGCCTCCTCAAGAGACAGCAGAAAGAAGCGGTCCCGGCATTCCTGATACAAAAGCCGGCAGCTCCGAAGCCCATCCATCCGGGTCTGCGCAAAATCTCCGGTTTCCGTCCTTCCTGTAAATGCGGTTACTGTTCCCGTGTATACAAAGTCCGCATCCGGAACCGTATTCTCCTCCTGTTCTCCCAGCCACTTTCTTACCCGGGATTTCTTATAATTATTATCCTCCCCGAACGAAAGCAGGACCCGTTCCTCATATGTGCTCTCCACGTCAGACCGGATCACACACTCCGCCAGAAACAGCGCGCGTTTTCCGTAGTTTCCGCTTCCATCCTGATAATCATCATCAATGCAGCGGAATCTGCAGACTTTTCCCGCGACATTCCGCAGGATCACATCGCCGATCTTCCAGGACGCCCGGTCTTTTTCATCCCCGAACTGATCTCCTGTTCCGGGCACTTTCTCTTCTCCGGGATCCGGCGCCCGCCCCCGCCACTCAAAACCGATCCGGCAGTCCGAAAACAGCTCACCGTTCACACTTCTCGTTCCAAGATCTGTCTTTGAAATATTGATCACATCCGGAAACATCTGCGCGATCACCAGCGTATCAAATGCACTTTCTCTTCCTGTTACCGTGATCTCCTGTCTTCCTTCCCGGTCTGCAGCAGACACGGATTCCATAAAGAATCTTCTGCCTGCTTCCCGGTCCTGCAGGATCACCTGCTCCGCTGCCGAGATCTCTATCGGTCTCTCCGCCGCATAGGGGACAAGTTCCCCGCTGCAGCCTGCGAGTGCGCCAAAAGAACCTGCAGCAGCAAGCCACTTTACCATTTTCCTTCGATTCATTTTTCCTCCTGGATATTCCGGCTAAAGCCGCCGGCGGCTTTTCGATGAAGCAGACACCATCTGCTTCCGGAGATTTTTAAGACTTTAAAAAGATCTGTCATGATTTGACTGGAATGTCCCGGACGGTTCATTCCTCTGTTTGTCCATAACTATATCACAGGACCTTTCCGGAATCCATATCGGATCCGTAAAACCATGCCCCTGTTATTTGGTCAGTTTCACGAAAATATTTTTCTATTTTCGTCATTTTTGCCAATCCGTTTTCATAAAAATCCCTGCAAAGTCAGTGTTTACAGGCATTTGATAATGTAAAAAGAGTGTGAACCATTGGCACGGAGTGCCTTTGGATTTCACCGGAAGTTCCTTTTAAGAAAAAACGGGACACGCCGCGCGCATCCCGTTTTCTTCTCCATATTGTATTTACCGAACTTCCACCGTCCGCAGGAACTCCTCCATCGGGATCACACCGTCACACACCAGATCTGCCAGCTCTTCCCGCATGGTCCGCATTCCCTGTGTCTTCACTATATATTCCTCGATCTCCCATGCAGGCCGGTTCTCCGCTGTCATCCGCTTTAATTCCCGGTCCATCACAAAGATCTCATGGACCGCAGTTCTCCCTTTGTATCCTGTATTCAGGCAGTGTTCACATCCGCGCCCGCGTTTTGCACTTTTCACCGTTCTTCCAAGCAAACGCTGTTCCTCCTCCGTGAGTTCCACCGCCTCCGCGCAGTGCGGACACACCTTTCTCACCAGTCTCTGTGCCGCCATGCCGCACAGACTGTCCGCCGTGAGGTATGGCTCCACGCCCATATCCGCCATTCTTGTGATCCCGCCCACTGCACTTTTCGTGTGCAGAGTCGAGAGCACCAGATGACCGGTGATCGCCGCGCGGACACTGATCTTCGCAGTCTCCGGATCTCTCGTCTCGCCGACCATGATGATATCAGGATCCTGTCTCAAAACCGCGCGGAGTCCCGATTCAAAGGTAAGTCCCGCCTGTTCATTCACCTGGATCTGGCTGATCCCCGGAAGATATCGCTCCACGGGATCCTCGATCGTCACGATATTTACCGGCTGTCTCAACAGATATTCCAAGATCAGGTACAATGTCGTGGTCTTTCCGCATCCTGTCGGTCCGGTAAGATACAGGATCCCGCCCGGACTCCTCAGGATCTGTATCATCTTCTTATAATTTTCTTCATTCATGCCAAATGTCCCGCAATGATCGATCTCCGTCTTTCTGTCCAGAAATCTCAGCACCATCTTTTCCCCGAAGATCGTCGGGATCACGCTCGTTCTCATATCCAGCCGGATCCCTTTGATCGTCTCCCGGAAATGTCCGTCCTGCGGAACTCTCTTTTTTGCGATATCCATCCCGCTGATGACCTTCGCTCTCGTCACGAGCGGCTGGTACATGGATTTGTCAAACTCCCGGACCATCGTCATCATTCCATCGATCCTCATCCGGATCACAAACCGGTCCTCCCACGGTTCCATGTGAATATCGCTGGCATTTTTCCGGTATCCGAAGATCAGAAGTTCTTCCAGGATCTTCACCGCCGATTCTGTCTCTCTTCCAACCCGTTCCGTTTTTTCCGCGCTCTCTTCCCTGTTTCCATTTCTTCCGTCTCCACCTAATGCAAGCAGCATTTTCACTTCCCCCTATCTCAAAATTTCACTGTCTGGACTGCGGTACCGCCACCGCATAAAAACCAATTCTTTGTCATCGGCATCCCTTATTTAAGGCTGCTGTCCGGGGCTCCCACAAAAAATATTTCCAGATCTCTCATAAAGGACCCGTGCCCCCTCAGACACCGTGATCCTGATAAATACGCGGGATTCACTCGAATCCTCCACTGAAATTTCCGGCACGAGATCATCCTCACAAAACGCATCCAGTGAAAGCTCGTCCAGATCCCCGCCCCGGATCGCACCTGTCTGCAATCCGTCCGCCACATGCCGGAAAACGGCATCACCGATCATTTCCGCATGTTCCTGATCCCCTGTCCGCTCCAGAACGCGAACCATCATCCGCCTCATCGGAAAAATAAGAAGCATCAGCATTCCAAACAGCAGGATCGCCGTCATGACTTCCACCAGGGTAAAACCGCCTCTTTTATTCTCCATCTGCAAAAATCTCCTCCATGACCGCCTGATCCGCCCAAAAACCGGTTACCGGACGATCACTGTCTTTCACCGTCTCTTCCACATAGGATCCGGATTCCACAAACTCCTCCCCGCCGATCTCCAGATGGATCTCTGCGGCTGCTGCATATTCCGCATCTCCTGTCAGGCGTTCCACTTCTGTGCCTGCTGCGGAAAGTTCCCGGCTCTTTTCGATCACGCGGGAATACCCTGAAATACAGGAAACGACAGCCTTTGACGCCAGCATCAGAATAAAGAACGCTGTCAATATCTCCACGAGCGTCATTCCGCTGTGATCTGAAAGTATTTTCTTTCTCTTTTTCATGGCGCGTTCTCCTCCTTCCGATCCGCTGTGGATGGTGTATACACGGATAGGCGTTCCCGCCCGAGAACGATCGATGCACTTTCTGTCTGCTCCCGCACCGTACACTCCGCATGCAGCACCAGTTCAGAGCCATCCTCTCGCCAGAAAGATGTCACGACAGTCCTGATCTTTTCTGACTCTCCATTCTCCGTATCCGCCCAGACCACGCCCTCGGTCACCGGAAGACCGTGTCTGGAGACAAGTTTTTCGATCACCTCCGATGACTCTTCTTTCAGGATCTTCCCTGCCAGCACCTGCACGACCGATTCCGCAGCCAGTCTCGCCTCCATTTTCGCGATATTCCGCTCTGCCCGCGCATATCTTCTCGATGCTGAAGAAAACAGTAAAGTCCCAAAGACCATGACGATCATGACTGTGATCAGAACTTCTGCCATAACAAAGCCTTCATGTCCGTTCTTTTTCAATCGGTTTCCTCCTCTCAACTGCCAATACTCCCATACATGTTCCACATCGGTTCCATGATCCCAAGGATCAGAAGACCGGTGAGTGAGCCGATGACCAGGATCATCGCCGGTTCCAGGAGATTCATCAGTTTCGTGAGTGCCAGATCCGCCTCATGTTCATAATTTTCCGCCAGCCTTTTTAACATATCTTCCAGGCATCCCGCTTCCTCACCGGTGACGATCACCGCCGCCAGTTTCTTATCGAAACTGCCGCTCGCCCGGATTGCCTCGCTGAGCAGCATTCCGTTTTTCACGTCTTCCATGATCAACCGAAGTTTCCCATCCAGATAGCGGTTTCCGATGGTCCCGATTGTATACATTAAACAGGATGGGATCGGCAGTCCGCTGGAATAGAGACTCGACATATTTTCACAGAATCTCGCCGTGCAGATCGTTCTCACCTGTCTTCCCAGGACCGGCAGTGCACACAGCATCCTGTCGTACAAAAGCCTGACCACAGGTCTCGTGATCAGAAATTTCCAGACCGTGAAAAGGATCAGTGCTGCTGCCGGAAGAAAATATCGGTATCGATACAGAAAATGGCTGATCTCCATCAGTGTTCTCGTAAGAAGCGGAAGCTTCACACCTTTAAGGAGTGGTTCCAGCGTCGGAAGGATCGCTAGAAAGACAAACAGGACCAGGAATATCATCATAAAGATAAGGATCTTCGGGTACAGCATAGCACTGCGGATCTTTCCTTCCGTGCGATGTTCTTTTTCATAATGTTCCGAGAGCTTCATAGTCGTTTTCCCGAGATGACCTCCGATCTCCGCCGACCGGATCATCTGGACTGCCAGCTCCGGAAATGCCCCTGTCTCCTCCATGGCATCCCCGATCGCCATTCCATCGGTCATCCGCTGCTTGAAAAGCCGGCATGCCCAGGAAAATCTCTGATCTGTTTCATCCGTTTCCATGATCTCAAGTGCCCCGGCAACCGGAAGTCCCGAGCTTACCAGGACCGAAAACTGTCGGAAAAAATCAGCTAATCCTGCCGTCCCAAGTTTCTTTTGCTTTTTCATGATATATCCCACCTTTTATTACTCTGGATCCCCTACCATGTTCCCCAGAAGAACAGGGAGACGATCTGATCCTCAAAAAGTCTTGCGGCAAATAGTCCCATACAGAGCGCCGGAGCAAACGGGATCCTCGCCCGCTCTCCGAATCTCACCTTTCCAAGTGCCAGCAGGACCACTGACTGAAGTCCTCCAAGAAAAAGTCCCGTGATCGTCCCGATCAGGCATGTTTTCCATCCGAGACAGAATCCTGCGGCTGCCAGCAGCCTGATATCACCGCCACCAAATGCCCCGTCCACAAAAAGATTTGCAAGGTACATGGGAAGTGCTGTGCAGAAGATCCCGATGAGCCGGGCAGTAAATGGAATTTCCGGCTCCGTAAATACCGAAAGTCCCGCCAGGATCATCAGCGGAACCAGCACCCGGTCCGGTATCATCATCGTGCGGATATCGGTCCATGCAATCTGGATCAGGACCACCGCAAGGCACAGATCCATACAAAATCTCATCTTTTCCTCCATCGTTTGTAAAAATATTCTTTGAAATTTTCTGTCAAAAAGCAAAACGGCGCAGTTGTCCACTGCACCGCATCAAAAAACCATATTTTTATGTCCCCATTTTACGGAATCTCATAAAGCTTGTCAATTCATTGCCCACATATGGGCTATAAATATCACCCGCGAAGATCAGCCTGCGGATACCGCACCACACGGTCACACACCTTCTCAAGGAGCTCCGGCGAGTGGCTGACCGCGATCATTCCCATCTCCCGCCGTTTCAGTTCCTTCAAAACGAAATCCCAGATCTGTCCCTGCGTGATCAGATCCAGCATTGTCGTCATCTCATCCGCGATCAGAAGTTTCGTCTTTCGCCCCAATGCTCTCGCGATACAGAACCTCTGAAGCTCCCCGCCGGAAACCTCCACCGGAAACCGTTCTTTCCATTCATCCCGGATCCCGAGGCCTTCCTCGATCCGCGCCCGTTCGCCCGGATCCTCAAACGTCCAGTCCCCTTCCGCAAGAACCGTACTCAGGCGCCTTTTCGGATTCACTGAGAGCTCCGGATGCTGCCAGACCATCTGCACCGGGCAGTAACCGCGGATCTTCAGGATCGGCATTCCATCGACCAGGACTTTCCCCTGATCCGGTCTCTCATACCCGGCAAGGATCTTACAAAGCGTTGTCTTTCCATATCCGCTCGGTGCCATGATCCCCACCTTTTCGCCTGGTTCCACCGAAAGATTTACATGATCCAGGATCTGTCTGCTCCCTTTCCCGTATTTAAAAGAAATGTCGATCGCTTCCAGCTTCATCTTCCGTATTCCTTTCGCATGATCTCCAGGATCTCTCCTGTGTCGCAGAGGTTTTCTCCGTCCTTTTTCCAGTTCTTCGGCATGGATCGGAACAGCGCCTTTGTGTACGGATGTTTCAGGTTCTCCTCATTCTGAAAAGCAGCCGCGTCCGTCTCCTCGATGACTCTGCCTCCATAGAGCACGACGACCCGGTCTGCTGTCAAAAGCGCCAGCTCCAGATCGTGGGTGATGAGAAGAACTCCTGCCCCGTCATCCGCCATCTCCCGGAAATGCCCCATAACGCGCGTTGCCGCCTCCATGTGAAGTCCAGGTGTCGGCTCGTCCGCAATGACGAATTTCGGTGTTTCCATCACCGCTGTGGAGATCAGAACGCGCCGCGTCATGCCGCCGGATAGCTGAAACGGATATTTTTCCCGGATATCCGGGGCCAGGCCATAGCGCTTTAGCACCGACAGACATTTCTCCTTCACGGAATGATCCTTTTTCCCGTTCCGGATCTGATCCCCGATCTTCATGAGCGGATCAAGATATGACACACTCTGGGGCACAAAAACGATCTCATGTCCACGGAGCTTTTTTACCCGTTCCGCCGTCAGCGGTGTTCCAAGAAACCGGATCTCCCCGTCCATCGCGCTGTTGTAGGGCAGGATTCCCATGATCGCATGGGCTAACAGACTCTTGCCGGATCCGCTTGATCCCACGACCGCCACGATCTCGCCCGCACGTACCGAGAGGTCCATCTTCTCCACCGCATGGAGCGTCCGTCTCGAAAAACCGCGGTCATACTGTGTAAAGGTGACGGAGAGATCCTTCACTTCCAAAATCGTATCCTTCATCTTCTCCGCCTCCTATTCATGAACACTGCCCGGATCCAGAAACCTGCACAGCGCCTGACCGATATAATGGAACAGCAGGACCGTTCCCACGAGGAAAAGTCCCGGAAACAGCGCCAGCCACCATTTTCCCATCGCAAGGTACTTCATGCTCTCCGACAGGATCACCCCGATCGCCGGACTTTCCGAGGAAAGCCCAAAGCCCAAAAATGTGATGCTGGCTTCATGAAGGATCGCATGCGGAAACAGGAGGACAAGTCCCGTAATAAACTGCGGGATCAGGTTCGGCGCCATATGGCAGAATGCGATATAAGACTTTCCTTTTCCGAGCTTCTCCGCGATCTTCACATACTGGCTCTGTTTTAGCTGCAGGACCTCCCCGCGGATGAGTCTCGCGAGCGATGCCCAGTGCGTGAACGCGATCCCCCAGACAACACCCCAGAATCCCCGCCCGCAGGCGAAGGAGATCAGGATCAGAAGCAGCATATGTGGAATTCCCATCACGATATCGATGAGCATCTGCACAATGCTGTCCGCCGCTTTTCCGCACACAGCCGCGCAGAGTCCCATAAGAAATGCCGCAGCTGCGCTGACCGCCGCCGTCAGGAGTCCGATCCGGATGCTTAAAGAAAGTCCGGCGATCGTCCGAACAAACATGTCCCGGCCCATCCAGTCTGTTCCGAATGGATACTGGATACAAGGCGCAAGATTTTTTCGCGTAAAATCGGTCTGGATCGCAGCTTCCTTCCAGAAGCTCCCGAGAACCGCAACGAGCACCAAAAGTCCAGCTGCCAGGATCAGCAGTGCGAAGCTTTTTCTTCTGCGATTTTTCATCATCTCTGCTTCGCCCCCTCCCGGATCCTCGGATCGATCACACCGTACAAAATGTTTGCCGCAAGATTTCCCGCGGCGACGATGACCGCCGTCACGACTGTGATCCCTAAAAGTAACGGAACATCACTTCCGAGTCCCGCCGTCACTGCCGCCTGTCCCAGTCCCGGGTAGGAAAATACCTGTTCCACAAGGACAGAGCCGCCGATGATCTCACTCACCGACGAGAACTGAAGTGTCATGGCCGGGAGAAGAATGTTCCGGAGTCCATGACGTCTTAAGATCGCCCAGTCCGACTCTCCCCTTGCTCTTGCAAACAAAACGTAATCACTTTCCATGACCTCGATGAGTTTTTCCCTCGTATGAAGGGCGATGGATGAGATTCCCGTGATGCTTAAAGCCGCAGCCGGAAGAACCGCATGCCGGATCCTGTCCGCAATGGAGATTGCCCCTGCATCCATTCCGATCGGAACGCTGAATCCGATCGGGAACCAGTGAAGCTTCACCGCAAATACCATGAGCAGCACCATGGCCACCCAGAACGACGGCGTACTCGCCACAAACAGCGAATATCCCGTCACGATCCGGTCCATGACTCCTCCGCGCTTTTTTCCTGCGAGAACGCCAAGGAAAAAGCCGAGAATGCCAGATAACAGCCATGCCGTAAATAAAAGCCATACGGAGCTTAAGACCTTCTCACCGATGACTTCCGCCACCGGTCTCCGGTACAGAAGCGAGGTTCCCATGTTTCCATGAAGGAAGTCTTTCAGCCAGTTCAGATACCGCTCCACCGGCGGAAGATCCGTTCCCCAGTAGCTTCTGAGTCTTGCGATCTGCTCCGGACTCATGGAGCCGAGCGCGGTCTGACCGACGTTTGTCTGGAGCGGATCTATGGGCGAAGCCGCCAGGAGCCCAAACGCCATAATACTCACAAGGAGTACCATCAGACACATCCGCGCTGCCTGTCTGCCGATCCACAGACCCGTTCTCTTTATTTCCATGTCCACTGGTCAACGTTGTTTACGATCGACCAGCCATGTCCGTGCGGATGAAGTTTCTGCTCCGCAACCTGCAGTCCGTCCTTCACCCAGTATAAATGATCAATATTCACAAGCCAGATCCACGGAAGATCCCCATCCTGGGTGATCCCTGTCGTCCCGTCCCACTGGGCATCTTTCCAGAGTTCATAGGACTTTTCAAGGTCGCTCTCCGCCAGAGCGGCATCCATGTACTTGTCCACTTTCACATTTGCATACGGGGAATATTCCGCATATTTCTTTTCCGGAGCCGTATGGTAAATGTTGTAGAGCTCCATCGGCGTGTGCGCGCCCCATCCCCACATGAGCGGAGTGGACTGTGCGCGGTCGTAGGCGGTATCCCAGCCGACTCCCTCGGTCGTCACGTTGATCCCGAATGCTTTTAACTGGTTTGCCGTGTCCTCCGCAAGTGCCTGGCGGACAGAATCACCGGTCGGATACATCAGGGTGAACTCGGCGCGGACTCCGTCTTTTGTGAGGATCCCGTCTTCTCCGGCTTCCCAGCCATCCTCTTTCAGGATCGCCTTCGCCATATCCGGATCATAATCCGTCTCCGCCGCCGGGTTATACCACGGCATCTGGTCGCAGACGCTGTATGCCACTGTCCCGTACCCGTTTAATACGTGGTCGATCATCTCTTCCCGATTGATCGCAAGGTTGATCGCGCGGCGCACACTTACATCACTTGTAAAATCGTTTCCAAGCGCCACGCCGTTCTCATCGGTCTCCCCCGCCGGGATCACCGGAAGGTTGAAGCCGCGGTTATCGACCGTCTTGCAGTCAAAAAGGGAAAATCCATCGACCGTCTGGTCAGAGTATGCCGCCGATGTGTAAGCAAGATCCACCTGTCCGGAAAGAGCCGCCGCATACGCTGCGTCCTCATCCATAAATAAGACCGTCACGGTCTTCATTTTCGGCGCATCCCCATAATAATCCGGGTTTGCCTCAAAGATCACCTGCTGCCCTTTGTCCCACTGTTTCATGATATAGCGGCCGGAACCGATCGGGTTCGTTCCATAGTCCGGACCATAAGCGTGTTCCGGGACAATCCCCGTGATCGCCATCGTGTACGGCCAGATCGAATACGGACGGTTCATATCAAACTCGACCGTGGTATCATCCAGCGCTCTCGCCTCTTTTAACATCGTAAAGTCATTGACCGAGCTGTTGTCCCGCAGTGTATTGTAAGTGAATGCCACGTCCTCCGCCGTGAGTTTCTCCCCATCGGTAAACTTTACGTCATCGCGGATCGTCACGGTCCATGTCATCCCGTCATCACTGACATTCATATCTGTCGCCAGGTCATAACCGATCGTCATATCTGCCTTTGTGACGGTCAGCGTGCTCTGGATCAGCGGCTCATGGACATGTTCTCCAGCTCCCCAGCCGTAAGCCGGATCAAATCCTGCCTCCGGCTCGGAGGACGGTCCCATGACAACGATGACGGAGTCTTTCCCGTTTTCTGCTGCCGCGCCTGTGTTCTCCGCAGCAGCGGAGGAGCCGGATGCGGAGCTTTCCGCTGTCCCCGCGTCCTTTCCGGAACAGCCGGCCATGGAACATACCATGGCGGCTGCCGTCAGAGCTGCCAGTATTGTTTTTATTGTTCGTTTTTTCATGAATTTATCCCCTTTTCTGTCCTGAAACCATGTGCAATGACACACTTTTACTCCAGACACGAGTGCAAAAAAATACCAGAAAGAAGCATACATTCTGTATGCGTCAACCTTCCTGGTATTGTTTTATCGACTCTTTTTACGATCTGTATGTCATCTCGCTCTGATGACGTACAGATACGAATATTTTTATCGTGTTCTGTTTGCAAACCGCCTTGGGCGGGCTCTTTTCCGAGTATGGGCTTCAGCCGCATAATAGTAACATTATAGTAAACTTTTTTTCAAAAATCAATGTTTTTCCTGTCCATGACTTTGCAAAACACTACCCCCGCCGCCGTACTCGCGATCGTCGCGAGCAGCGCCGGTCCCGCGATCGCTGCCGGATCGACGCTGCCGTACTGGCTGCGGTAGGCGATCATGTTGATGGGGATCAGCTGCAGGGACGAGATGTTGATGATCAGAAATGTACACATCTCGTTGCTGGCGGTCCCGGCCGGGCGCTTCCATCTGTACAGTTTTTCTTTTGACTTCGGCTTATCCGGAGTCTCCCCGTATGACCGTCTCCGCTCCCCGGATATTCCGCAATCTTCTTCCCGGTCCTCTCTCCAGCAAATCCCGCCTCTTCTCTCATCCTCCAGCTTTCCCAGCTCCTCCATCGCCTTCAATCCCGCCGGGGTTGCCGCCCAGCCGAGTCCCAGCATATTTGCGATCATATTTGTCGCGATATACTGCCCTGCCGGATGTCCGTCGGGGAGATTTGGGAAGAGGAATCTGATCACCGGGCGCATTTTTTTCGTGAGCGCCTCAATGAGACCGGCTCGCTCCCCGATCTTTAAGATCCCGCACCAGAACGACATGATCCCGAGCATGGTGACTCCCAGAGTCACCGCCTCTTTTGCCGAATCCAGCAGCCCATTCGTTACTTCCCCCATATTTCCATGAAACGCCGCCCAGAAGATCCCGGCGGCCATCATCCCAGCCCACAGCGCATTTAACATAAAAAGATCCCGCATTTCTGTCTGAAGAGGTGAAATCCCCGAAAATCCGGTAAAAGACCGGATCCATCGGGTTATCACCTGAGTTTCTTCATTCTATGACAGAAATGCAGGATCTATGAATCTCCGCAACTTTACAATACTTTATGGATTATGAGCTATTCTCCGCACAGCGCCGCCATGACTTCCGGCACCGTCTCGATCTTCTCGCAGCGGTACGCGTTGCTCCCGCAGAACAGCAGCGCGTCATCGATCTTTCCTTCCGCGGCATTGATAAGCGCCTTCGTGATGCAGTACGGCGTTGTCGCAGGATCACAATGCTCCAGGCACCTGAAACAGTGCTCGACCTTGACCGGGCCTTTCGCGACACGCTCTAAGAACTTGTTTTTGATCGCACGCCCCGGCATTCCGACCGGACTCTTCACGATCACGATGTCTTCCTCTTTCGCGTTAATGTATGCCTCTTTGTAAGCGATATCCGCGTCACATTCCTCGGTGGTCACAAATCTCGTCGCCGCCTGGACTCCTTCTGCTCCAAGTTCAAACTGATGCAGAACGTCCTTATGGTCGAAAATTCCGCCCGCCGTGATGACCGGGATATGCTTTTTATACTTCTCGGCAAAGCTTTTCACCGTCTCAATGATCCCGCGGACCTCCTTGTCGTATGCCGGCTCATCATATGTCTCCGCCACATGATCCGTATCGGCTCCAAGCTCCGTAAGCTGTTCCCTGGAAAATCCAAGGTGACCGCCCGCGCAGGGACCTTCCACCACGACGAAATCCGGTGCCGTATGGTACTTTCTGTCCCACATCCGGCAGATGACAAGTGCCGATTTCACAGAAGAAACGATCGGCGCGATCATCGTGCGGCGCTCTTTTTTTTCTCCGCCGTCCGCTTCGCTCTCCGCCTCCGCGACAAATTTCGGCATGTCGATCGGGAGACCGGCTCCTGAGATGATCACGTCCGCTCCGGCCTTTACGGCCTCTTTTACATAGGATGCGTACTCTTTTGTCGCGACCATGATATTAAAGCCGAGAACGCCCTGCGGCGCTTTCTCTCTGGCTTTTTTAAGCTCTGAATGGATCGCTCTCAAGTTCGCTGCCATCGGATTTTTTCCGAAGTCATGATCCTTAAATCCGATCTGCGCTGTGGAAATGATCCCGATGCCGCCCGCTTTTGCAACGGCTCCGGCGAGCGAAGAAAGACTGATGCCGACTCCCATTCCTCCCTGGATCACCGGGCGCTTCGCCACAAGGTTTCCTATTTTTAATGGTTTCAGGATGTTTGTTTTCTCCATTCTGCCTCCTAGAACTTCCGGAATCTCTCGTAACGGCGTTCTGCTAACGTCTTCCCACCGAGCGGTGTCCATGTCTCAAAGAATTCCTCCATGGCATCTTCCATAGTCTTTGCGATCTCCGGAAGTGTTTCCGGGTCTGCCGGTTCCGGCTCCGGGATAACCCGTTCAATGATTCCAAGTTCTTTTAATTCTTTTGCAGTCATCTTCATGACACGTGCCGCCTCATCGGCGCGTTTGCTGTCTTTCCAGAGGATCGAAGCAAAACCTTCCGGGGAAAGGACGGAATAGACTGCATTTTCCATCATCCAGACCTCATTGGCAACTGCCATGGCGAGTGCTCCGCCGCTTCCGCCTTCCCCGATCACGATCGAGAGGACCGGAACGGTGAGATCGGACATCTCAAAGAGGTTTCTCGCGATCGCCTCGCCCTGTCCGCGCTCCTCGGCTTCCAGACCGCAGAACGCCCCTGGTGTATCCACAAAGCATACCACCGGACGTCCGAAGGTCTCCGCCTGTTTCATGAGACGGAGCGCTTTCCGGTATCCGTCCGGGGACGGCATGCCGAAATTGCGCTTAATGTTTTCTTTTGTATTCTTTCCTTTTTCCTGGCCGATCACTGTCACAGGCATTCCGTGGAAGGACGCGATCCCGCCGACAATGGCGCCGTCGTCCTTGCAGTAGCGGTCTCCGTGAAACTCCATAAAGTCATCAAAGATCGCATGGATATAGTCGGTCGCTACCGGGCGATCCGACTTTCTGGAAAGCAGGACGGAATCCCACGCGCTGCGGATCATTCCGGCGGCTTTTTCCGATGCATGGCGGACTTTCTTTCCACGGGACCGGTTCTCCTCTGAAGCACCTTCCCCGGAATGTTCTCTCTCCCAGGCCGCCAGACATCCGCTCTCCGGCTTTTTATGAAGCTTTAAGATCATCGCCAGCGTTTCCTTTAATTCCTCACGCTTTACGATCTTATCGACAAAACCGTGCTCTACGAGGAACTCGGCTCTCTGGAAACCTTCCGGGAGCTTCTGCCCGATCGTCTGCTCGATGACACGCGGTCCGGCAAATCCGATGAGTGCCCCCGGCTCCGCAAGGATGATATCTCCGAGCATCGCGAAACTTGCCGTCACGCCGCCCGTCGTCGGATCGGTCAGAACACTCACATAGAGCTGTCCGGCCTCATGATGTCTCTTTAACGCAGCGGACGTCTTTGCCATCTGCATCAGGGAGACCATGCCTTCCTGCATTCTCGCGCCGCCGGAGCAGGCGAAGAGGATCACCGGAAGTTTTTCCGCTGTGGCGCGCTCGACCGCCCGTGTGATCTTTTCTCCTACATTGTGGCCCATGCTGCTCATTAAAAATCTCGCATCGCAGACGCCGACAACCGTCTCTTCCCCGTGGATCCGGCATTTTCCGGTGACGATCGCCTCGTTGAGTCTCGATTTTTCTCTTGCCGCCGCAAGTTTCTTCTCGTATCCCGGGAAATTTAACGGGTTGGAGACTTCCATCTCCTTGTCCCACTCCTCAAAGCTTCCCTCGTCAGCGATCATCTCGATCCTGCGGTACGCATGGACACGGAAATATCCGCCGCATTTCGGACAGATATAAAAGTTCGCGCGGACATCATCCGTATAGATCGGTTTTCCGCACTTATTACATTTTTTCCACAGACCGGCAGGAATTACCGGTGCGTCTTCCTGCTCTGCTTTCGCAGATTCCTTTTCTTCCGCGCGGTATCTCATATCGATCTTTGTATATGTTTTCTTAAACATATCCCTTAACATACAAAAAAGCTCCTTTCCAGTCTATGGAAACACAATTTTTATTCTTTACAATACTCCGGAAAATGGGACGGGATAAAGTTTGTATCCACCTCGCCCGCCTGGAAATCCGGATCACTGATGATGTCATACTGGAAATCCAGATTTGTGTTGATCCCCTCGATAACAAGCTCTCCGAGTGCGCTGCGCATCTTCGCGATCGCAGACGCGCGGTCCTTGTCGCGGACGATCAGCTTTAAGATCATGGAGTCATAGTTCGGCGGGATCCGGTAATTATTGTAAACAGCCGTATCGACACGGACTCCGCGTCCGCCCGGAAGATGAATGTCTGTGATCATGCCCGGGCACGGCATAAAGTTCTTCTCCGGATTCTCCGCGTTGATCCTGCACTCGATCGCATGCCCGGAGATCCTGATATCTTCCTGGCGCACAGAGAGCGGCTCACCGGAGGCGATCCTGATCTGCTCCTTGATGAGATCCATATCGGTGACAGACTCCGTTACCGGGTGTTCCACCTGGATCCTCGTGTTCATTTCCATGAAATAGAAATTTTTCTGTTTATCCAAAAGGAACTCGATGGTTCCCGCATTCTCATATCCGACTGCTTTCGCCGCCCGGACCGCCGTCTCCCCCATCTTTTTGCGGAGTTCATCGGAGATCGCCGCAGACGGGGACTCTTCAAGGACTTTCTGGTGTCTTCTCTGGATCGAGCAGTCGCGCTCGCCGAGATGGACGACATTTCCGTATCGGTCACCCAGGATCTGGAATTCGATATGGCGCGGATTCTCCACAAACCGCTCGATGTACATGGTATTGTCGGAAAATCCTTTGACCGACTCCATCTGGGCGTTTAAGAAATTGGACTCGAAATCTTCCTTTGATCTTGAGACGCGCATTCCTTTTCCGCCGCCGCCGCTGGACGCCTTGATCATGACCGGGAAACCGACTTCCTTTGCGGTCTTAAGACCTTCTTCCACGGTGTAGACCGGCTCTTTGCTTCCCGGAACGACCGGAACACCGGCCGCCATCATGGTCTTTCTCGCCTCAGATTTATTTCCCATCTTGTTGATGATCTCGGCAGATGGGCCGATAAAGCGGATATTGCACTTTTCACAGAGCTCCGCGAAGCGGGCATTCTCGGACAAAAATCCGAAGCCCGGATGGATAGCATCTGCCTTCATGACAACGCATGCGGTTAAGATCCGCTCCATATCGAGATAGCTCTCCGTGGACGGCGCCGGTCCGATACAGATCGCCTCGTCCGCAAGAAGTGTGTGCAGTGCGTCCCGGTCTGCCTCGGAGTAGACGGCAACCGTCTTGATCCCCATCTCCCGGCATGCCCGGATGATCCGAACGGCGATCTCGCCGCGGTTTGCGATTAAAATCTTCTGAAACATCTCTTCACCAGTCCTAACCGATCATAAATGTGAGTTCCGCAGATACCGCGACTTTGCCGTCCACGGTAGCGACCGCCTTTCCAACACCGACCGGTCCTTTCTGCTTGATGATCTCGCATTCCAGACGGAGCTTGTCGCCCGGAACTACTTTCTTCTTAAACTTTACATTATTCATTGCGCCGAAATACGCAGTCTTTCCTTTGTTTTCCTCAACGCTTAAGATCGCGACAGCGCCTGTCTGTGCCAGCGCCTCAACGATCAGGACGCCCGGCATTACCGGCTCCTGCGGAAAATGGCCCGCGAAATACGGCTCATTGTATGTCACAGATTTATATCCGACGGCTCTCACGCCCGGCTCCAGCTCCTCCACACAATCCACGAGAAGAAACGGATGTCTGTGGGGAATGATTTCCTGAATTTCTTTGATTCCTAACATGATTTTTATCCTCTATCCAATCTTTCACAGCCCGCGCGGCAATGCGCGGGCCGCCAAACGGTTATCTTTATAATTAACGAATCCGGAATAACGGCTGACCATACTCAACCGTCTCCTCGTTCTTCACAAGGATCTCCTCTACGATTCCGTCATACTCGCTCTCGATCTCATTCATCAGCTTCATGGCTTCCACGATTCCGATGACCTGACCTTTTTTCACGGTATCTCCGACTTTTACATAGTCCTCTGCGTCCGGTGCCGGGGAGGAATAGAACGTACCCACAAGCGGACAGGTGATCACTTTCTCGGAGATTCCGGAAATTTTCTTTTCCGCATTTTCACCGGAGACCTGCTCCATAGCGGTCACATCCGCGGTCTGGATCATGGAACCCTGTCCCGGGACCTGCATAACGACCGGTGTCTGCGCCGCCGCAACGATTTTCTTTTCCCGCTTCATGCTCAGTTTCCAGTCGCCTTCCTCAAGCTCGAAACCGGTCATGCCGTTCTCTGACATTGCCTTCATTAATTCAATGATCTCTTTTACTTCCATCACCGTTCTCCTTACTCCTCAAACTTTCTGACAAGCAGGCACGCATTGTGTCCGCCGAATCCCAGAGAGTTCGTCAAAACTGTCTTTACTTCCATGGAAACGCCGTCGCCCTTTGTGTAGTCAAGATCGCATTCCGGATCGTCTACTTTTAAGCCTGCTGTGGCATGAACGAAGCCGTCCTGGATGGATTTTACACAGTCGATGAACTCAACGCCGCCGGCAGCGCCTAAGAGGTGGCCGATCATGGATTTTGTGGAGTTGATCTTTACTTTATATGCATGGTCACCAAGCGCAAGCTTGATGGCCTTTGTCTCGAATAAATCGTTGTGGTGGGTCGCTGTTCCGTGGGCATTGATGTAATCGATGTCCTCCGGCTTCATTCCCGCGTCAGCAATTGCGTATTCCATTGCCTTTGCGGCACCGCTTCCGTCCTCCGCCGGAGAAGTGATGTGATAAGCATCGCCTGTCGCTCCGTATCCGGCTAACTCCGCGTAGATCTTCGCTCCGCGGGCTTTTGCATGTTCTAATTCCTCTAAGACAACGACACCTGCGCCCTCGCCCATGACAAAACCGTTTCTCTCAAGATCGAACGGAATGGAGGCGCGCTCCGGATCCTCAGAGGTGGAAAGAGCGGTAAGTCCGGAGAATCCCGCAACGCCTAACGGTGTGATGCAGCTCTCAGTTCCGCCTGCGACCATGACCTCCGCCTCGCCGTGCTGGATCGCACGCATCGCCTCACCGATGGAGTTCGTACCGGACGCGCACGCTGTCACGACGTTGATGTTCTTTCCCTTTAAGCCAAACTGGATGGACACGTTTCCTGCTGCCATGTTGCTGATCATGAGCGGCACCAGAAGCGGGTTTACGCGGTTTGGTCCTTTTTCCAGAAGCTTCTTATATTCCTTCTCGATGATCTGTAAGCTTCCGATACCGGAGCTCACGCAGACACCGACACGGAACGGATCTTCCTTTGTCATGTCGAGGGAAGAATCCTCCAGCGCCTGGCGGGCTGCCGCTACCGCAAACTGTGCGAAGCGCTCCATTCTCCTTGCCGCCTTCGGATCCATATAGTCCTTCGGCTCGAAGTCCTTGACCTCTGCCGCGAGCTTTGCTTTATAATCGGTCGTGTCAAAATAGCTGATCGGTCCAAATCCGAGTTTCTTCTCTTTTAATCCGTTCCAGAATGTCTCAACATCGTTTCCGATCGGGGTGATCGCGCCCATTCCTGTTACTACAACTCTTCTCATGCTTTTCGTTCTCCTGTTCTAATTATGCTATCATCCACGCCCCGCGCAGATGATAACCGAAATATCCGCTGTCCGGCTGTGTGGCCGAAACAGGCGCTTTTTCCAACTGTCTTTTACATCGCCATGCCGCCGTCCACATGAAGAACCTGGCCGGTAATATAAGCTGCCTCATCGGAAGCGAGAAATGCGACTGCCTCCGCAATGTCTTTTGTCTCGCCGAAATGCTTTAACGGAATCTGCTCGCCCATGGCTTTCTTTACATCCTCCGGCAGCACATCCGTCATCTCTGTACGGATAAATCCCGGTGCGACTGCGTTCGATGTGATTCCGCGGCTTCCAAGCTCTCTCGCAACGGATTTCGTGAGTCCGATGATGCCGGCCTTAGATGCGCAGTAGTTTGCCTGGCCTGCATTTCCCATCACTCCAGAAACGGAAGAGATGTTGATGATCCGTCCGCCTCTCTGCTTTAACATCTGGCGGGAGACATGCTTGATGCAGTTGAATGCGCCCTTTAAGTTTGTGGCAATAACTGCGTCAAAATCGTCCTCGGACATCTTCATGATCAGGTTGTCTTTTGTGATTCCGGCGTTGTTCACAAGAATATCGAGACGGCCATATTTCTTTACGATCCCATCGATCATTTCTTTGGATTTTTCGAAATCACTGACGCTGCACTGCATGCTCTCCGCCATTCCGCCGTTTGCTGTGATCTCGTTTACGACTTCCTCTGCTTTTGCTGCGGAGCCGTTATAGTTGACGATGACGGTCGCGCCGTATCCAGCCAGTGTCAAAGCGATCTGACGGCCGATTCCGCGGCTTGCGCCTGTCACAAGAGTAACCTTCCCTGTTAAATTCATGTTTCCCTCCGTGTTTCTATCAGTCAGCCGCCAGATTTTTGTCTCTGACGACATTATTTACTAATTTCTCTTTCGATCACTTAGTTCAGCTTCTCCAGATCCTCAAATTTCTCAATATTGATGACTGTCGCTTCCCTGTTGATCTTTCTGATAAATCCAGCTAACGTCTTTCCCGGTCCGATCTCAATAAAACGGTCAACACCGTCCGCCAGCATAGTCTCCACGCTCTGCTGCCATCTGACAGAAGAAGATACCTGGCGTGTTAAGAGCGGCTTTACATCCTCCGCCTTTGTCACATAAGCGGCTGTCACATTCGCCACATACGGGATCTTTGGCTCAGATACCGGAATATTCTCCAGAAACCTTCCAAGCTTCTCCCCGGCTTCCTCTAAAAGATAGGAGTGGAACGGTCCACTGACATTAAGCGGGATCACACGTCTTGCACCTGCCTCTTTTAACTTCACCGCCGCGGTCTCCACCGCCTCCTTGAGACCGGAGATCACGATCTGACCCGGGCAGTTGTAGTTTGCGACCTGCACGTTCGGGATCTCGTCCACAACGGCATTGATCTCATCTGCCGTCATGCCGAGAACAGCGCTCATTCCGCCGACTCCAGCCGGAACTGCCTCCTGCATGAGGATTCCTCTCTCCCGGACTGTGCGGATCGCGTCATCCGCCGTCATAACGCCAGCTGCCACCAGTGCACAGTACTCGCCAAGGCTTAAACCAGCCGCCACATCCGCATGGATGCCGCGCTCCTCCATAACCTTCATCATAGCAACGCTCGTGGTCACCATTGCCGCCTGCGTATACTCCGTGATGTCCAGACGATCATTTTTCTCAAAACATAACTCCGGAACGGAAAAACCTAAAAGCTCCGTCGCACGGTCAAATACTGCCTTTGCAGTCTCTGAATTTTCATAAAAATCCTGGCCCATGCCGCATACCTGCGCGCCCTGTCCCGGAAAAATAAATGCTGTCTTTCCCATGATTCTCCTTACTTCTGACATCCGCCAAGCAGCTTATCTGCCTGCTCCATCATCTCATCGATCATTTCCTTGCATGTCTGCTCTTTCGTTACAAGACCTGCGATCTGACCTGCCATGACGGTTCCATTTGTGGTATCGCCTTCCTGAACGGCTTTTCTGAGGGTTCCAAGTGTCAGATACTCAAGCTCCTCAAAGGATTTTCCTTCTGCCTCAAGTCGGTTATACTCTCTTGTCATCTGGTTTCTCAGGCAGCGGACCGGATGTCCGTGGGTTCTTCCTGTTACCGCAGAATCGATGTCCTTTGCTTTAATGATTCTCTGCTTATAATTTTCATGAACGATGGATTCCTTTGCGACAACAAATCTTGTTCCCATCTGGACTGCCTCAGCGCCCAGCATGAAAGCCGCCGCGATTCCTCTTCCATCACCGATGCCGCCTGCTGCAATGACCGGGATGGATACCGCATCAACGACCTGCGGAACGAGAGTCATGGTGGTCGCCTCACCGATATGTCCGCCGGATTCAGTTCCCTCTGCAACGACAGCATCAGCGCCGCCGCGCTCCATAAGCTTCGCAAGAGCCACAGAAGCAACGACCGGAATCACAATGATCCCTGCTTCCTTCCACATCTTCATGTACTTTGCAGGATTTCCGGCTCCTGTCGTAACAACCTTCACGCCCTCTTCAACAACCACCTTCGCCACATCATCCGCATACGGGCTCATTAACATGACATTAACGCCAAACGGCTTCTTTGTCAGTGCTTTCGCCTTACGGATCTCTTCACGGACAACCTCTCCCGGCGCGTTTGCGCCGCCGATGAGGCCAAGACCTCCTGCCTCGGAAACAGCAGCAGCAAGATGATGCTCAGCGACCCAGGCCATACCGCCCTGAATGATCGGATATTCGATTCCCAGCATTTCTGTAATTCTTGTCTTCATTTTTATTGCTCTCACTTCCTGAAATCTATCTGTCGGGTATTGCCCGGAATTATCTTTATATCAGTAAAACGCGTCATAGACGCGTTTTTACTCTGGTTTATTCGGTTTGATTATTCCTCAACACCTTTATCTTTTAAGTACTTCATAACATCGCCGACCGTTGCGAGATTCTGAAGGTCCTCAGCCGGGATCTCTACGGAATACTCATCCTCAAGAGCCATAACAAGCTCAAATAAGTCAAGGGAATCTGCACCAAGGTCATCCTTGAAGGAAGTTGCCTCTGTGATGCCGTCTGCGTCTGTGCTTAACTGCTCTGCGATGATTTCTTTCATTTTTTCTAACATGATTTGATCTCCTTTAAATGTTCTTATTATTTGTATTTTATGAGTTTTTGCATTTTTTTGTTTTTTTAAATTATTTCTTATTATGTAGATAACTTCTCCTGCTTTCCGGATGAATCAGATATCTACCACTCCATGAGCACTGCACCCCAGGTCATTCCGGCTCCGAAGCCTGACATGATGATCTTGTCGCCCCGCTTCAGCATGTCCTTCTGGATCATATCGTCTAACAGTAATGGAATCGATGCCGTTGATGTATTTCCAAACTGACTGATCGTCATCGGGAATTTCTCCATCGGCTCCTTCAGACGTCTGGCCGCTGCCTCAATGATCCGCTCATTCGCCTGATGAAGAACATAATATTTAATGTCTTCCTTTTTTGTCCCTGTCCGGTTAAGAAGCTCCAAGACGCTCTCCGGCACCTTCCGCACCGCGAACTTGAAGACCTCCTGTCCGTCCATGGTCATGAACCCGAGCTCCGGCTTTGTCCCTGTGAGGAAGTTTCCAACGGTTCTGGACGTGCAGGCGAGGACATCACCCTTCGTTCCGTCCGCCCCCATCATCATGTCGATGATTCCGTTCTCTTCCGCTTTTAAAACGGCTGCCCCTGCTCCGTCTCCAAAAAGGACGCAGGTTCCGCGGTCATTCCAGTCTGTCACTTTACTGAGGGTTTCCGCCCCGATGATCAGCGCCGTCTTGTAGATTCCGGCTTTAAAAAATCCTTCCACGATATTCATGGCGAAAATAAATCCTGCGCATGCCGCCGAGATATCGAAGGCAACTGCATTCACTGCCCCGATGGCCGCCTGAACACTGCAGGCATCGCTGGGATAATTCCGGTCCGGGGATGAAGTCCCAAGAATGATGATATCCAGCTCTTCCGGGGCAACTCCCGCTGCCGCAAGCGCCCGCTCAGCTGCCTTCGCCGCCAGATGGCGCGTTCCCTCTCCGGAGGAGATCCGGCGTTCCCGGATTCCGGTCCGTGTCCGGATCCACTCGTCATTCGTGTCCACGATCTTCGCCAGATCGTCGTTCGTAATCAAATTTTCCGGCACATACGCGCCGATTCCAGCAATTCTGGCTGTCATCATCTTCTAAATCCTGCCATTTCATTGATGCGAAGAAATTCTTTTCCCCGCAGTAGTTTTTAATTTCAAATAGTTTGATATTCAAAATGTTTGATTCTAATGGTAATAGATGTCTGCTGTTTTGTCAAGTGAATTTTTTTAATCCGGCCCGGACGTTCCCTTCCATGATATATTTCTGCTTTCTGCAACCGTTTTTCTTCTCTTCTGGACTGGTTCCTTCCGCCTTTGGCTACACCCACCTCGGCGACTGCATGATCATCCTGACCGTCTGCTTATTTGGCACAAGACGCGGCGTCCTCGCCGGCGCCATCGGCGCAGGTCTCTCCGATTTTCTTGGCGGCTACGCGGTATGGGTTCTCCCGACCATGGTATTAAAAGGTCTCTGGGCGTTCATCGCCGGAACTATCGCCTACAAACTTCTGCCAAACTTTAAATATTCCTGGCTCGTCGGTGCTATCGTCGGCGGCATCGCCCATATTATCGGCTACACGCTCGTAAAGATCCCTCTCTACGGCACCGTTGTTGCCTTCGGTGAAATGTTCACCCTGTCCATGCAGACCATCGCAGGAATCGTCCTCGGAGGCGTGGTCTACACGATCCTTGTACAGTCCCCGGCGATCCGAACATTAAAGGCAAAATTTGCGTAAAAGAAAAGGTGCAAAAATGCTCCGTTCTCCTAAAACAATCATGTAATTGGGAGAACGGAGCATTTTATATTACAACTATTATTTCAATCGCTGTCATTTAAACCCATTGCGCCACACTGCTATTGCCAAAATAATAGCGCAGGCATATCTTAATATTTCAGATACATGATAAATCTTATTTCCATTTATCTCAGCGCCCTCCTGCGCAAATTTCTGCTCAATAAGCCCTCTTATACCTATTTCTATAAGAAGTGCCATTGCTAATCCCAGCGAAAACAATCTCATACCCTTTGTATAGCTATATAACGATAATAAAAATACTACTGAAACGCCTATGTTACATAATGTTAACCACATTTTTTTCTTCATATAGATCGCCCTCCGCTATGCTGATTGTTTCCGTTTCATCTACTTGAATTATATCATTTACCCCCCCCCTATTTTTCAACTATTATTTATTTCTTCGCCATATTATTAAGATATTCGTTATTTTTTTATTATTTATCTGTAATTTTTCATAAAAAAGAAGACGTACCACCCGTCATCTCACTCAATAACCAGCGACACATCTTCTTCTCGAATTCCCTATTCCTGCTCATCCAAAAGCATCTGATACACATCCCGCTTTCCGATTCCGCGGTCCTTCGCCACAAGCTTCATTGCTTCCTTCTTCTCGATTCCCTGTGACAGGTAAACATCCATGTGTTCCGTGATCGACATGGCTTCCCAGGTCTGTTCTTTCTCTTTTTTGATCTCCTCCGGGCTCTTTCCCTCGATCACGATGACACATTCGCCCCGCGGTTCCTCCGTCTCAAAGTGATCTAATGCCCCCTGAAATGTGGTTCGGAATGCCGTCTCATACTTCTTTGTGAGTTCCCGGCAGATCGTGATCCTCCGGTCCCCTAACGCCTCAAGAAGCTCTTCCAAGGTCCGTACCAGACGGTGCGGCGCCTCATAGAGGATGATCGTCCGTGTCTCAGACTTTAATTCTTCCAGAATTCTCTGCTTTTCCTTCTTATCCGACGGCAGAAACGCCTCAAACGCAAACCGTCTCGTCGCCATTCCGGAGATCGTGAGCGCCGTGATGCATGCCGCCGGTCCCGGAAGAGAAGTCAGCTCGATTCCGGCCTCATAGCACTGCTTTACAAGCTCCTCGCCCGGATCCGAGATCCCCGGTGTCCCGGCATCCGTGATCAGTGCGATATTGGTTCCTTCCTTCATCTTCTCGACGAGAACTCTCGCCTTTTCCACCTTGTTGAACTCATGATAACTGGTCATCGGCGTTTTGATGTCAAAATGGTTTAAGAGCTTGATGCTGTGTCTCGTATCTTCCGCAGCGATCAGATCTACCTCTTTCAATGTATTTAACACCCGCAGCGTGATATCGTCCAGATTCCCGATGGGCGTTGCACATAAATATAATTTTCCCTGCATGACCAATTCCTCCTGCTGCCCGATGCTGCTTTTTCACCGACAGCTTTTTATCTCAACATTTCCGTAACGCGAGTTTACAGATGGTTCCATTCCGGCTTGGCAAGATCCGCGACTATTCCTACATTATCCGGAGCTTTTCGTTTAGAAAATTCCTGACATTTTCCGGCTCATCCTCCAAAAGAACCCTCTCAACAATTTAATACCCGTAAATCGAATAGATCTCATCCGTATACACGCCCGGCTCCTTATAAACGATCACCGGCGCCTCGACCTTCATCCAGGCTCCGCCGCCGCGGACCGCCTCGATGAGGACCATGTTCGCGTCCTTATCCTTGAACGGATGGACCATTTTCATCCGCTTCGGCTCCAGCTTATACTGCTTCATCGTCCCAAAGATCTCGATCAGACGGTGCGGCCGGTGGACCATATACATCCTTCCGCCCGGTTTCAGGACCTTCGCGCCTTCCCGCACAACATCCTCCAGCGTGCAGAGGACCTCATGTCTCGAGATCGCCTTCACTTCCGTCGGGTTCTTTAACCCATGAGCGTCATTCATATACGGCGGATTTGTCGTAACGACATCAAAGGAAGCCGCTCCGAAAATCCGGCTGGCTTCCTTGATATCTCCATGTACGATCTCGATTTTTTCTTCCAGATGGTTCAGTTTCACACTCCGCTCTGCCATCTCGGCGATCTCATCCTGGATCTCAAGTGCCGAAAAATGTTCTCCCTGCGTTTTTGCGGAGAGAAGAAGCGGGATGATCCCCGTTCCTGTTCCGAGATCCAGCGCCCGCTCTCCCGGTTTCACCGCCGCAAATCCGGAAAGCAGCACCGCATCCATTCCAAAGCAGAATCCATCTGTCTTCTGGATGATCTGCAGACCATTTCTCTGAAGATCATCCAGACGCTCATTTTCCTTTAACTCAATCGCCATCGAGTTTTGATTTCCCTTCTTTTTTCTCAAGAGCCTCTAACTGCTTAAGCTCCGCATCGTTCGTGGACTGCTTTTCCCGTCTCTTTTTCGGGCGGAATTTTAACTGATCCACTTTATATTCACGGATCTCCTTCTCATCGTTGTTCACAGTCACAATGACCTTCACAAGCTGGCGCAGAATGCTCACACTGTGGACCTCGCCCTTTAAACCGTCGTCTGTTGTCACATAGTCGCCGATATTTGGAAGTCTTCCGTTTAACTCCTCATAAGTATCTTCCTCGTACTTTAAGCAGCACATCAATCTTCCGCAGACACCGGAGATCTTCGTCGGGTTCAGGGACAGATTCTGTTCCTTCGCCATCTTGATGGATACCGGAATAAACTCAGAAAGATAGGACGCACAGCAAAGCGGTCTTCCGCAGATACCGATTCCGCCCACGATCTTTGTCTCATCGCGGACACCGATCTGGCGAAGCTCGATCCTTGTCTTAAATACGGAAGCCAGATCCTTTACCAGCTCACGGAAATCAATTCTTCCGTCTGCCGTAAAATAGAACAGCACCTTATTATTGTCGAAGGTATACTCCGTGTCAATGAGCTTCATACTAAGGTTGTGCTTCTTGATCTTCTCAACGCAGACTTTGAAGGCCTCTTTTTCTTTCTCCTTGTTACGGCGCTCTGTCTCCTCATCCGCCGGTGTCGCCATGCGGATCACGGACTTTAACGGCTGGATCACCTTCTTGTCATCCACCTCGTGGGTTCCGAGCACCACATATCCATATTCCACGCCTCTGGCTGTCTCGACGATCACATGGTCGCCGGTCTTGATCTCATTCTCACCAGGACTGAAATAATACACTTTTCCCGCTTTTCGGAAGCGGATCCCAATTACTTTCGTCATTCTTCGCTCCTTATGACGGATGCTTCATGGTCAGCAGAAGTAATTCCATCGCTAATTCCATATTTACGTTCGCATTTAAACGTGTTCTTGCCGTGTCGATCGCCGCCAAAATTGCTTCCAGCCCGGCATAATCGACTTTCTCACCCGTCTCGTTGATCATTTTATATTCATCCTTGAAAATCAGCAGGTTCATGTCCTTCGTGACCTTGAACATGAGCACATCCCGGTACCAGAGCTGCATTAAGTCCAGCACCTCACCGATATCAAAGTTCTGCTCTTTCATCTCCCGGATACAATCCAGAAGCATCGAAATATCCATAGTTCCCACGTTTTTCACGAGAACCATGACCTTCTGGAAAAGTTCCTTGAATTCATCCGACGAAGCCAGATGGATCGCCTTTCCGAGATTTCCCCTTGCGAATGCAGCGCAGATATCCGCATCCTTCTCCGCAATATGGAGATTCTGGGTCAGGTAACTATTGATCGTGAAATCCTTAAGCGGCTTTAACTTCATCTGGACACATCTGGAGAGGATCGTCGGTAAAAACGCCTCCTGATTTGTCGTGATCAGAATGATGACCGCATAGGACGGCGGCTCTTCAATGGTCTTTAATAAGGCGTTCTGCGCCTGAACCGTCATCTTTTCCGCCTCATCCACGATATAGATCTTATAATAACTGCTGTACGGACGGATCATGATCGTATCGTTGATCTGTTCCCGCACATCATCCACGCCAATGCTTCCCTGCTTTTCATGTGTTACATAGATGAGATCCGGATGGTTTCCACTCATGACCTGTTTGCAGGAATGGCAGCTCATACACGGCTCACTTCCGCCTTTCTCACAGAGCAGTGTCATCGCAAACGCGTTCGCGATGGATTTCCGCCCCATACCGGCTTCCCCCGTCAGAATATATGCATGCGAGATCTTATGATTCGCGATTGCTTTCTTAAAGTGGTCTTTCACCATTTCATTCCCAAGGATTTCCTCAAATCCTGTGATCTTTCCCTCTGACATGGCTGCATCCCTCCTCATCCTGTTGTTTCAAAACACTTCAGCTTTCTGTACCAGATACTTACATTTCAAACCCTCAGCACTTCCATCTTATCTTACCACAAAACAGCATCCATAAAAAGTTATTTATCTAAATCCCCGAGGATTTCTTCCACACAGCTTCCGATGTCCATGTTCTGATACCTCTTCGTGATTCCCAACCGTTCCAGATTTTCCTCTGAAAAATCTTTTTCATCCGCAAGATACCTCCGGCACACTTCCCGGTAATTCGGATTTTTCTGGTTTTCCTCTCTCCTGACCGCCCGCATGAGCCTTACGCCATCCGGCACTTCAATATAGACAGGTATCATCTTTCCGGCTTCAAAGTATGAGCACATCTTCTCATAAGACTCCAGTGTCCCGATCATGAGACATGCTTCGTCCCCGACAACGTCAAACTGACCGTCATCCACCGTATAATACGTCCAGGGTCCCGCCACCGTCTGGTAGGTTCTCTCCTCGATCACCTTCCCGGCAACCTCCTGCCGTTCAAGCTCTGCCCTGTCCGTAAAGAAATATTCGACTCCGTCTGTCTCTCCTTCACGGATCGGCCGTGTCGTATACATCGTCACCGTCCGCAGCTTTGGCCGCCGTTTTAAAATTTCCTTATACAGCGTATCTTTTCCTGTCGCGCTCTTCCCAAGAAGATAATATATCCTGCCCATTTCCTTTTCTCAGCCTTCTGTGTTTAAAATTTTCATCTGATAGAACTATTACTTTTATCAATTCCCCCATAAAATGTTTCTTAACTGATTCAGACGTTTTTATTTCGTACTGATCACTCATAAAACTTTTCGCCGATTGATCGCATATTTATGGGGCAAACTTTATCTTTTTCGATTCTGCAATTTTTCAGGTTCTATCTTTTCATTGTATCAAAATCCCTTATCCTCTGCAACCGTTAAAATCATACCAGATGCCGGATCCGCAGGCCCCTGCACAAGAAGTCCCGCTTTCTTGTATGCCTCGATCATCTCGACAATCTCCCTTGTAAATACTTCCCCCGGCGCAATGATCGGAATTCCCGGCGGATACAGGTAGATGAACTCCGCAGATACCTTTCCAACCGTATTCTGAAGCGCTGTACGCCCCGTATTGGCATCCATTGCTTCACAGATGGACATTGTCTCGTTTGGACGTAAAATCCGGGATTGCAAGGTTTCTGAAGCTTTGCAGTTTTTTTCCGCTCTTTCTCTTACTGTATTTTCTTTTTGATCTCCTGTCTCAGATACCGTTTTTCTTCTCTTTTCCTCAGCCTTCAGCAGCTCTTCATCAATCTCAAGAAGCGCCTTCGTAAGCCGTTCAAATCCCTCATCGGTATCCAGAACCGATGTCATCGCGATCACATACTCCGGTGCCGTCATCTCCATCTCGAGATGATAATTCTTCCGCAGCATCTCCGCCAGTTCTTCCCCGTGAAAATCTTTCGCACGCATCGTAGAAACCACGATCTTCGACGGATCCCATCCGGCCACAGCCCTGTACTTTCCGCAGATGTCACGCGTCAGAACCTCAAGCACCTGCAGACCTTTCATCTGCTCCATAAACCATTTCAGACGCTCCTCATAGCGAATCATCCCGTCTCTTCCGGTGCTGTCCATATATCGGATACACCGCTGGATCCCTGCCATAAACAGATACGACGGACTGGAGGTCTGGAACATAGACAAATATCTCGCAACTCTGTCCTGATCCACGCGATCTCCCTTTATATGCAGGATCGCTGTCTGTGTAAAACATGGCAGAGTCTTATGAAGACTCTGGATCACAATATCCGCTCCACATTCCAACGCCGATTTCGGAAAGCTGTGACACCGGTCTGCATATTCCAGATGCGCCCCATGCGCCTCATCAACGATCAGAGGAATTCCATATTCATGAGCCACGTCCGCGATCGCCCGGATATCCGACACCACGCCCTCATAAGTTGGGGATGTGATGAGTACTGCCTGAATTTTAGTCCGTTTTCCCCTCATATCTCCCGATTTTCCCGCACATCGCATCGCATCCTTTTCAAGCGCTTTTCTCACGTCCTCAGCCCGGATCCCGCCATTGATCCCAAACTCCACGATTTCTTCCGGATACAGATACTCCGCTCTCAGCCGGTTCAGATAGATCGCGTGGTACACCGCCTTATGACAGTTTCTGGCCGTCAGGATCCTGCCGCCATTTTCCGTCACTGCAAATACCGCGCTCAGGATCCCACATGTACTTCCGTTCACCAGATACCAGGAACGGTCTGCCCCGTAGACCGCAGCCGCCTCATCCATAGCATCTTTTAGGATCCCTTCCGCATGGTGCAGATTATCAAATCCGTCGATCTCCGTAATATCAATTCCATAGGGATCTGAAAAGTCTCTCTGCATCCCGTCCGGGATCTCCTGCCTTTTATGTCCCGGCATATGAAACGGATACGCGTCCGATTCCGTATACTCTATCAACCGTTCCATAATTCCCGGCTGTTCTTCTTTTCTATAATTCAAATTTTCTATTCTCCTGACTTCTCCGTTATTTATCTGTGCATAGTTGTCCAGTTCCTTCACCTGCTGAATCCATACTGGACAGTTCTTCTTTATCCATAACAGCCGTGATCGACAAAAATTTTCTATCAACTTTTTCTATAGGTTTTCCCTATATTCTATGTGCGATCACTGCATGATTTCTTTCTTCAGCTCCGGAAACATATCCCATATCTCCGCGACTTCGCCTCCGTCCGCCTGATAAAAACTGTAGCTGCCGTAAACCATCGAATCACATCCATCCGAAGCAAGTCTGACCGTAGCCTTCGTTCCATCCGCCTTTGTCAGCGTAAGGATTCCGTTATACGGACATTTTCCTGACTCGCCCAAAGATGCTTCCGCAAGGATCTCCTCCATTCTCTTCAAAAGCGCTGGATCATTTAATGTTTCTGAAATTCCTGTTTCTTCTAAATCTCCAGCAGACACATCTGCATATTTCTCCGGCTCTCCATGCCACTGGATGATTTCAAGCTCTGCACTCGTGATCTCCTTCATGTCCTCTGCTCTGACTGTCTGAAATTCACATTTCTCTTTCGCAAGCCGCAGTGCCGGAACCGTGATCTCGTCCGGATCCGGATTCTCCAACTCATAGATCTCCGGGCTCGCCATATACGTGATCCCATCAATTCCATAAATTTCCGGATCAACAATCTCTTCTGAAGTGATGATTTCTTTCTCCTGATCCTCAGTCAGCGGAATATATTCCTCCAACACCTCTGCATTCGCAAATCTGCGAACAACCAGATAACCGCCGTTTTCCGGCGGAGACATTTTCACACCGCGCTCCTTTACACTTTTCAGGTACCGGACTCCCTCATCACCGTCACAAAGGCTATATTCAAAAGCTTTTCGAAGTTCTTCCGATTCCTCCATCTCATCTGGAATAAGAAAGAGAATATCCTTTGATTCCGTGTAATGCATTTCATGAATATTCTCAAATGTATATACTCTTTCAAAAATATTTTTTTCCTCATTCCATCGATCTGCCTCTATCACATCATCAAGACTGTAAATGCTGAGTCCATTTAACGGATCTTCATCACTGTTTCGAAAACCGAGGACATATCCAGCTCCGGCATCCGTCTCCCGCCCGATAAAATCATACGCGTCCCGAAGTTCTCCTCCGCAGGAGGCTGCCTGTTCCGGATCCATATCCACATACAAATGATCCGGATCGAATGCTTCCAATGTGTCCACGATCGTCCGGCGTTCTTCCTCCGAGAGAGGCTGATACTCCGGCTTTGAAGTCTCTTTTTCCACAAACTCTGTCCCTATGCTCTCTGTTTTTCCACCATCCGGTCTGGATTCATTCCCGTTATCCACAGAAACGAAACCTGCTGAACATGCAGAAAGAACCATGGCAGCTCCTGCTGCCGCAACAAATATCCAATATTTTCCATGTTTCACCGGATCACCTTCTTTCCTTTTTACTTCGTTGAGAATCCTCCCACTTCTATACTACCGTTGCATTTCGCAACCTGTGTTCCTATGTTTCCTGTCATTATTTTATCATCCACGATTTCCCCATACAAGCGAGTGCTCCAATATTTAAGAAAACTGTAAACGGAATAAAAAAGCTATGGCAGACAATGCCGGAAAATTATAAAAATCCCTAAAGAAATGCTGCGATGAACATTTCCAGGGATTTTTTTAATGATCAGAGAGTGAACCTATAAGAAAAGAAGGGCTTGATATTTACATGCTTTCACGCATGAATACGCCAGGATTTCAACACTTTCATGCTGCAGACCATCTTGTCTGCTCCTGTCTCTTATAATTCCTTTCTGTACTTCTCCATCTCAGAATCAGAAGCATATACAAAGTGACCCGGACGGATCTCCTGAAAGCTAGGCTGCTCCTTTGAGTAGTCATGCATGGACGGATCATAGTAGATTCTCTGCTTGTCCTTTTCCCGGTCAGGATCCGGCTGAGGAATCGCTGACAACAGGGACTTGGTATACGGGTGTACCGGATGTGCATATAACTCATCCGCATCCGCCAGCTCGACCATGGTTCCAAAATGCATAACACCGATTCTGTCAGAGAAATATTTTACAACAGCAAGGTTATGGGCAATAAACAGGATCGTCAGATCCATTTCTTTCTTAATGTCCATTAACAGGTTGATAACCTGCGCCTGAATTGACACGTCCAGAGCTGAAACCGGCTCATCGGCAATGATGATCGACGGTTTTACAACAAGAGAACGGGCAATACCGATTCTCTGTCTCTGACCTCCGGAGAACTCATGCGGATAACGGGAGCCGTGCTCCGGAAGCAGACCAACCTTATTCAGAATTGAAGCAACACTTTTTCTGATGAGTTCTTTATCCTTTTCTCCTCGTGTCTTTAAACCCTCGGAAATGATCTCCTCTACCGTCATACGCGGATTCAGGGAAGAGATCGGGTCCTGAAAGATCATGGACAGGTTTCTTGTAACATAATCACGATCCGCTTTGGAAAGCTTTCCGGAAATATTTTTTCCATTAAACAGGATCTCTCCTGATGTCGGATCATAAAGACGGATCAGAGTACGTCCCAGTGTGGTTTTTCCACATCCGCTCTCACCAACCAGACCGAAGTTTTCGCCTTTATAGATATCGAAGGTTACATTATTTAAAGCCTTTACCGTCTTTTTCTTGCCGGCCGGGAATTCCATACAGAGGTTTTTGATCTCTAGGATCTTCTCCCGTTCCTTCTGCGCGTTCTGTTCCATCCTATACGCCCTCCTTCCTATGCATACGTGCGATCCGGTGCTGAAGTGCTTCCGGCATTTCTACCTTCGGCGCATTCGGATGCAAAAGCCAGGTAGCAGCGTAATGAGTTTCACTCAGCTTAAAGAACGGCGGCTGCTCCTCAAAATCCACCTGCATAGCATACTGGTTTCGTTCCGCAAACGCATCTCCCTTTGGCGGGAAGATCATGTTCGGCGGTGTTCCAGGAATTGAGAACAGACGCTCTTTTGTCTCCATATCCGGCATAGAGGATAACAGAGCCCAGGTATACGGATGAGCCGGACTATAGAAGATCTCTCTGGCGGTTCCCACCTCCACGATCTTTCCTGCATACATAACACAGATACGGTCTGCCATATTGGCTACAACGCCCAGATCATGGGTAATAAAGATAACAGAAAGCTTCTGTTTTCTCTTGATCTCTTTGATCTCTTCCAGGATTTTAGCCTGAATGGTAACGTCCAGAGCCGTTGTAGGCTCATCACAGATCATGATTCTTGCATTGCTGGCAAGAGCAATGGCAATAACGATACGCTGACGCATACCACCGGAGAACTGGAACGGATACTGCTCAAACCGCTCCTCCGGTCTGGTGATTCCAACCATCTCCATCAGCTCGATCGCACGCTTCTTTGCCTGCTCCTTAGTCATATGCTCTCTTAAAACAAGAGCCTCTGTGATCTGCTTTCCGATCTTCATGATCGGGTTCAGTGCGGAAAGCGGATCCTGGAAGATCAGGGAGATTTCCTTTCCACGGATCTTATAGAAATCTTTTTCCTTATATTTCGTCAGATCCTCACCCTTGTAAAGAATCTCGCCTTCCTCAATAATGGAGTTCTTAGGAAGGATTCCTAAGATTGCTTTCGTAGTTACGGATTTTCCGGAACCGGACTCGCCTACGATGGCAAGAGTCTCGCCCTCAAACAGCTTAAAGTCAATGCCGCGGACAGCCTGGACTTTTCCGTTATAGGTACGGAAGGAGACTCTCAAATTATTTACTTCTAAAATTGGATCGTTCATCTTCTTCCTCCTATTCTGCTCCTCTTAATGTCGGGTCAAAGGCATCCCGCAGTCCGTTTCCGAACAGGTTAAAGGAAATCATCAGGAGAGAGATGATGATTGCCGGGAAAACAACCTGAGAAGGATACTGTAAAAGAACTTTCTGTCCTCTGGATAACATAACGCCGATGGACGGCTCCGGAGCCTGAAGTCCCAGTCCGATATAAGCTAAGAAGGACTCGGAGAAGATCGCAGTCGGAATAGCGATCATGGAGCTGGTAATGATCGGACCGATGGAGTTTGGAAGAATATGACGGAAGATCAGGGCCATATCTCCAACACCCAGGGTTCTGGCTGCCAGTACGTACTCACGACCTTTGAAACGATAGAACTGGGAACGAACCATACGTGCCGTGCTGACCCAGTCTTTGATAACTAAGGACATGATGATGGAGAACATTCCTGTTCCGAACATCATGATGAACAGAGTTACCACAACGATTCTCGGGAACGCATTGATGATCTCTGTAATACGCATCATCACCATATCTACTTTTCCGCCATAGTAACCGGCAATAGAGCCGTATACTACGCCGATGAAAACATTACAGCATACGGAAACGATCGCAATAATCAGGGATACTCTGGCACCTCTCCACATACGAGTCCAGATATCACGACCTAAGTAGTCACTTCCAAACCAGAAGCACTGGTCATCGTCAAGTCCCTTGTACTTGTAGTAATCTACAACTACATCAACGATTCGCTCACCGTTAACAAGTCTCGGATTGAGAACCTCCAGAACACAACCATCCGGATATTTTTCCGGATCATTCAGATTATCGTACTTTCGGTTTTCCAGAGTAAAACCACCGTCAAAGAAACCAAGATTCATTTTTGCGATAAACGGAACCTTCGGCGGCATATTAGTTAATTCCGTGTTCTGCTCATTATATGTATACTCATTCATGCTCGGACCAAAAACCGCGAAGAACGAGATCAGAAGAATAATGATAGCAGCCACTACAGATGCTTTATTTTTTACAAAACGCAGCCATACGTCCATGAAGAATCCGATCGGCTTTGTCTTAAACTCCGTATCATGGATTTCTTCATTTCTCTGTACCAGATGGAACAAGTCTTTGGGTACTGCGTCATATTTTTCTTTATTATCTTCGTACAATACCATTACTTCTTCCCTCCCATTCTGACTCTCGGGTCAATGATGCCGTAAGAAATATCAACGATAAGGACTGTGATCAGCGAGATCATGGAGTAGAACACCAGGATCGCAACCGTCAGCATATGGTCGTTGGCATTGATGGAGTCAACCATCATACCGCCCATTCCGGGAACAGAGAAGATCGTCTCTACTACGAGAGAACCACCTAATACATTGGCAAACATCGGAATGATGATATTGGCCAGCGGCACCATGGAGTTACGAAGGCCATGGCGGACGGTACTCTGTCCATAGGTTAAGCCCTTTGTTTTCGCTAGCAGCATGAATTCAGAGTTCATAGTCTCTGCCAGCTCCGCTCTTAAATAACGGGCAACACGGGCAATTGGGCTGAACATCAGTGCTAAAATCGGAAGGAACATAGAACGGTATGCTTCTATTCCGGTTGCTGATGCATTATAGATCAGTGGGAAAGCTCCGGTTTTATATCCAATAAAGTACTGAAGACATGTTGCAAATACGAAGGAAGGCACGGAAATAAAGATAACTACCATAAACGACACGAGGTGATCGATAATTGTATTTTTCTTTATTGCCGCCACGATTCCGGCTAGAAGCCCGATCGGTATGGCCGCAAACAATGATATCAGGTTGATCTGCAAGGTTACCGGGATTCGATCTTTCATAACCTCAAATACCGGTACATTCGGACGCATCTTCATGGATGTGCCCCAATCTCCGTGAAGAACGATATTCTCCAGGAAATAACCGTACTGCTTGATGATTGGCTCATCAAAATGATATTTTTCATTTAAAGTGGAAATAACGGTTTCTGACAGATCTCCATCCTGATCGTACACGCTTCCAGGCATCAGGCGGACAACGCAAAAGGCAATGGATATAATAATAAACAATGTAATAAATAATGCGATAATTCGGTCTATAATATATCGAAACACTGCCGATCCTCACTCCTTTCGTTTATGGCTTGGCTCTGTTTAAACAACAAGCTGCTCCGTATATGGAGCAGCTTGCCCGAGGTTTGATCCTTTACTCCTGACTATATTCAGTTTTTATCCGTTTCGATTATTCAACGATCTTAGAATAATCCCAGGCAAATCCGATTCTGTTTGCCCAGTTCTTCATAGAAAGCTGTAAACGGTCAGATTTTAAATACTTATAAATATCCTGTGTTTCCGGAACAACGATTGCCGGTTCTATTAATAAGCGCTCCATTTCTGCAACATCTTTCACACGGACTCCGTCATCAAAGCGATTTTCGCCAAAGTTAGCTTCGTTGAATACCTTATCAAATTCCTCATTGAGGTACGGTTCGTTCTTATTGGAATAGTAAGAGGTCCAATACTTAAAGGAGTTCCACGGAGACAGGTCGTTTCCTACCCAGCCACCCCAGCTTAATTCGTAGGATGCCGGGTTGGTCTTCCAGCCTCTCTTCACCTGGCTCAGCTGGTTTGCCGGCATAGCCTGAAGCTTCAGCTCAAAGCGGTCTGCTCCAAACACCTTCGGCCAGCTCTGCTGAAGGAACTCAGACATCTGAGCCATTAACTCTGTATCGGAGTAATGCAGGGTAAGAGTGAGCTTATCAAGTCCTTCTTCTGCCATCGCCTCATCAAACAGCTGTTTTGCCTTTTCCGGATCATAACCGAAGTTTTCTTTTCTGTTTGCCTTTCCTTCTTCTGTCTCGCGGAAGGATGTGTTTGTATTAAGATCCACCATATGAGTGGTCGGAACAATGTACTCTGCCGGATTCTGCTTTGTCAGGCTTGCAAGACTCTGTCTGTCTGAGCCATAATAAAGAGCCTGTCTGAATTTCTCATTTGCTAAGATCGGCTTCTCCGGATTGATCGTGTTGATTACTACGTGACGTACAGAGTTATACGGAGCCAGAAGGACTCTCGGATCCTCTTCATACTTTAAGTAGTTTGAAGTAGAAAGGTTTACATAATCAACCTCGCCGTTTTCAAACAGCTGGAGCTGTGTACTGCTGTCTTCTACGACCTTAATGTTGATACCAGCCAGCCAAATGCGATCTGCGTACGGATAATTCGGGTTCTTTTTGAATGTAATCTCAGCATCGTTGATCCAGTTCTCTACGATGAACGGTCCGCAGGAAATATAGTTTTCCTTGGATGTTCCGTATTTGTTCTCGGTTCTGTCTGCATTCATTCCCTTTTCGTAGTATTCTTCATTGATAATACAGTTTGCCGGGTGAGCCAGATGGAACATCACCTCTGTCGGGCTCTGCATGCTGACTGTGTGAATCTCCAGTGTATGGTCATCGATCAGCTTTAAACCAACCTCATCCCAGGAAGCGTTGCCCTGGAAATAATCCATTGCTTTTACGATTTCAATTCCATCATTTGCAAAGTTACTTGCACGCAGGTTTGCAAGCTTCGGATCGAGGATCATCTTCCATGTATAGTACACATCGTTTGCATCCAGAGGCTCGCCGTTTTCCCATACGCAGCCTTCACGAATCTTGATCTGCCATACCTTTCCTTCCTCATCCACCTGGATCGGATCTTCTGCCGCTAATTCTCCTGCTACTTCACATGCCGTATAATCTGCATTCGGAATGTAAGTATACAGAGTCATTGAGGAACGTTTGATCTGGGTAGAAGAGTAGGACTGGGTATATGTTAATGGGTTCAGGGAACCGATCTTAGAGGTAGATGCCTCTCTTAACATCCCATATCCTTCCGCTGTCGGCTTTTCTCCGTTTGGATCAGCCTTAGCCTCTGTGGATTCTGAAGTTCCTGCTGCTGTCGATGCAGCCTCCGTAAACTCCACGCTCTCATTTGTTTTGTTCCCGCCGGAACATCCTGAGAGTGTTGCTGCCAAAGTACTCACTGCCAGTACGGCTGCCAGTATTTTTTTGGTCTTTTTCATAGCTTACTTCCTCCTTTAATCATATCCTCAATATCGTCAACGAACAGACAAACATACTGACCGCTGCGATAAAAGATTCCATATAGTTTTTTTCATAGCGTCTTTTCTGAACAAATTCGCCGTAGCTTCCGAACTTTTTATCTGTCATCTCCGGATTGGTTCTCAGGCTCTTAAACCGCATCACTCCGTAAATACACAGATCATAAAATCTCATATATCTCGCTCTGCGAAACAGGCTTACGATCAAAAACCCAATTCCTGAAAGTGCACAGGCATCGGAGATTCCAATGAGATTCCATTGCCTGCGGATTACAAAGATCACAGCCGCCGCAGCCGCCGCATAAGCCAGATTTCGTAAACAGCATACAACCTGATATTGTCTTCCCATCCGTTTCTTTCCCTTCTTCCTATTGTTCCGGCTTACTCTTTGGGATCAATCTGCTTCCATGGGCAATTGCATAGATTCCTCGTTTTTCATTCTGGATCAGGCGGATAAAAAGGTCTGAATACTTATTTCGGAAGATCGCATTCTTAGGGCTGACCGGAATGATGGAAACCTCTTTCCCGGATTCTCTGGCTCCGATCGTTCCGTCCTCTTTTTTATAAAGCTCGACGGTCGTTCCCTCTCCGGAAATATACATTCCTACTGCATCTCGGATTGTTTCCTCATCCCAGGTGGTTTCCTGCCATACGTCCCGTTTATCAATCGGATTTCTTCCGTTATACATCTTCATCAGGGCATCTGAAATCACTTTTACCGGTACGCCTGAGGTGTTGCAAAGAATGATAACAGCCGCTTCCGCTTCGTAAGACCATGCAATATTGGAGGAGACCCCTGGAAGACTTCCGCCATGCTCCACGATTTTCAGATCATCCATCTGTCTCATGGAAACACCGTATCCATAATGTCCAAACGCTCCATAGAGCTGACGTGGCTTACACATTTCCCGGATTCCTGTTTCACTTAAGATCCTGACTCCGTTTGATGCTTTTCCTTCGTTCAGATACATCGTCAGATATTTTTTCAGATCATTCAGTGTGGATTTCATGGCTCCACCTCCGTTTAAAACAAAGGCACGATCATGATAATCTCTGGAACCGGTCATAACGCCGTTGACTTTCTTATATAAGACAGCTGCGTTTGGATCCTTACTTGGGCGGACAAAATCACAGAAGCTCCGCTCCATTCCTAAAGGCTTCATAACATTCTTTAAAAGGTAGTCCGCATAAGAAGGCTCTCCTCCGTATCTGCGGATAATGTCTGAAAGTAACGCAAAACCATCATTACAATAGCTTAAGTATTCTCCAGGCTCACCGTTTAAACCACATTCCTCTGTCTGGGCATCCAGCCGTTCTGCCACCCGGCGCACGCCTTCGGCAGCCAGTGCATCATTGTAAGCCAGATCTCCTACTACAGCCTCGTCAAGTCCCATCTCTGCCGCCACTTCATCAATCAAGATTCTTGGCAGTGGGAAAAAGCCGCCGCTATGGCTTAAAAGATGACGGATCGTCACCGTTTTCTGATTCTTGTTGGTAAATTCCGGTACATACTTACTCACAGGATCATCTAAGTTTAAGATTCCCCGCTCCTCCATCTGCATAATTGCCAAAGCAGTAAAGGATTTTGTTACAGATGCCAGACCAAAAATCGTCTCTCCGTCCGGCTTCTCTCCGGTTCCCAGCTCCTTCGATCCCCAGAACTTTTCATACTGAGTTACACCATTCTTATCAATGATGGCTGCTGCAACTCCACATGCATCATAGTCCTTGATAATGGATTCCACGAGATTTTCCGCCAACAGACGATTTGCTTCCTGTATCCGATTCAACTCTGTTCACCTTCGCCTTTCTGTTTGTATTTTTGTGCTATCCTTGTTTTGTGTGTTTTGTTGCAAAAATACTATTTTCGATCATCTTATTTAAGCATATTTTACAGTATTCGTTTTAATGTTGTCCAATAAACAATTCGCATGTTATATATAATCTTCGCGAATAGGATGAATTATTTGAATAATATTGATAAATCAAAAAATCCCCAGAGGATTTCGATCCTTTGGGGAAATCGGGTAGAAGGTAAATAATTATTTTATTTACCTCCTACCACACCACCGTGCGTACGGTTCCGTACACGGAGGTTCTTTAGTTTTCACATATTTTCATATAGAACTCCGTAAATGTTGGATATCCAAGTTCATGGAGTTTCTTATTGTCAAATGCAGTTTGCAAGACAAAATATCCACTGCAATACCAGTTTCCATTTCGCATGTTAGCGCAAATCCACGCCTGGACAATGTATACACGATTATGACGGACGTTCTGGTTGAACAGGCTTTGCAGGAAAAGGACGCGCAGTGAATGCGGCGGGGTTGCCCACCAGCGCTGTGCGCGGCGGCATCCGTGCCCCACTCGCTTGCCTCATCTCACTTTCCATCTACTTGACAGTATCAACACATAAGAAACATTTTTTATTTTCTCGCACAGCTGATCCGCTCGGCTGTCTACCCCCGGTCAGTAATACGTCTGAGTATATTGATGGGTCATGAGAGTATTGAGACAACAAAGAAGTATGAGCATTTCGCACATGTGCTGATCGCAGTAGAAAAGAGCCGTTCCCACTTAGATGGTATCGACTTTAATGGTTTGATCTTCACATATTAACGTGACAAAAAACATTTCTGGAAATTCTTCGTGTTTCTGGGTATCAAAAAAGCGGAAACCCTTATTTCTAAAGTCTTCCGCGAACTCATGAGACATCGGGGATTCGAACCCCGGACAACTTGATTAAAAGTCAAGTGCTCTA
>ERZ1106950.285-NODE-285-length-57677-cov-7.214311_pt1 | contig 57677 bp, 59 predicted proteins | sample MGYA00403675_ERZ1106950 | MGnify/ENA primary metagenome ERZ1106950 (study PRJEB35170, sample SAMEA104062410) | human gut metagenome | biome: human gut; feature: human-associated habitat; material: faeces | place: Denmark | collected 2012-06-13 ... | reverse complement strand
GCCCTTTGGAGGGCTAATATTAAACCACCACTTGAAGTGGTGGTTGATAACTTAGCTGTGTATTTCACCGAATGAAACAGTTATACAAAGAAACATGACCGTGCTATGATAGATTTAAGAAACATGCAGGGGCAGTGAGAAGACTTCTATAAAGTTGCTGCAAAAATTTATTTACATCAGAAAGAGGCGGGAGGCATATACATGAATTTACTCGATCTATTCAGTCTTCAGGGAACCTTGTTTGCAACGAGATGTGTGGTTATGACGACGCTAATGTCCATGCTGACCCTGCCAGTCTGGTGTTATCTGGCAGGGTGAGAGGCCCCGGGCAGGTTGATCGTGTTCAGTTGGGAGAAGCGATAGAAATTTTTGTTCATTTGAAAAATGGCACACCGCATGCGATAGAGAACGGAAAGCTAGGTGGTTGTGCCGGTTCTGGTGAGTGCAGCGTTCGCGGCATCCATAAAGTTCCGGATCGCCTTCCACTGGTAAGGCTGTTCCAGAGAACCGAAGCGGATCTTATATTTTGCGGATCGTCCGAGATGGATGATCCGCATTTTTTTGCGCTGCTCAGGGGAGAGGGAGCTCATGGCAAGGTTCAGCGGGGAGATGCAGGCGCCTTTTCCGGCGGCGCAGAGCTCCAGAAGCATTCCCATATTGTCGGACTGGGTCTTTACGATCGGTTTGAAATTGCCCATGGTGATGAAGTGCCTTCCGAGCTGACCGGCGATGTCTGTGGCGTAGTTTAGAAGGAATGGGCAGTGTTCGAAGATCGAGAAGTCTTCCGGGCTTCTTAACATTAACGGTTCCGGCTGTGAATCTGTCAGTGCAGGGAGATCCTGGACAGAAAAGGAGAGAGTGCCAGCGGTGCCATGAGTGAAATCAGAGCCGGAGCAGCAGATAGTCTTTGGAAGATGTAAAAATAGGGCATCTGCTGGGGCGGCATCGGAAATGACCTCATGAAACAGAGAATCAGCAAGCAGAAGGACGACCTCCTCCTCATAGAAATCGCTCAGAGTGATCCCCGGCAGAAAATCCGGGAACTTCGCGATGGCGAGATCGATCTTATGTTCCATCAGGTCTTTTTGTAGTCCAGTGTTCGCATTTTCGATGACCTGGATCTCCATATGCGGGTAGCGGCGTTGGTATTCCGTGATGATCGCGGGCATGATGGCGTGGCAGCGGGTAAAGGAGATGCCGATCCGCAGGATGCCCTGCTCATTTTTAGTCAGGTCGGCAAATTCGTGCTGCATTGCCCGGTATTTTTTCTGGAAGTCTGCGGCGTACTGCCAAAAGATCTCTCCGGCGTAGGTGAGTTCCAGGGGAACATGGCGGACGAAGAGCTTGCAGTCCAGCTCCTGTTCCAGATTTGCAATATGGGTGCTCAGGGTCTGCTGGGTGATGTGGAGAGCATCGGCGGCTTTTGTGAAGCTGCGCTTCTTGGCGGTCATGAGAAAGTAGTCCATGGAAAGAAAGTTCATATAAAACCTCCTGAATATAAAAAAGAAAGGTAACTGTTCAGTAGGTCTGCGCACTTGCTGCGCTGACCGTAAGAAAACCTAGGCTAAAAGGCAAAAATCCATCGGCGTAGCCGATTTGGAATGGATTTTTGCATGTAACTGTGAAGGTACTGAACAGTTACAAAGAAAGTTTAATTGTAAGTGTCGTGCAGAGTCTCGGATCAGCTGTGCTGACCATAAAGGATATGGGACAGCTAGAATGAACTGGGAAAATCGTGGAAAAGAATGAAAGCTGTAACTTATATACAGTTTTTTAGCTGTATTATATATCGGAAAATACAGTTAGACAAGTGGAAAATCCAGGCGTATACTATAATCATAAAGGTGGATCAGGATATCTGAACAGGGAACGGCTGGCTGAGGGAATGGTTCACGAAAGAAAACAGGGAAGAGGTAAAAATTATGAAGGTACAAACCAGTGAGACGGCTGTTCTGGTCGTGTTCGCGGTGACGCTGATCGGGTGCATCCTTGCGGGAATCCCGATTCTGGCAGCGTTGGCACTTGGATATATGATCTTTTTCGCGTACACTTTGAGCCGCGGTTATACGGTCAGAGATATTCTCGGGATGTCCTGGAAGGGAATCAAGACGGCGAAAAATATTTTAATTACGTTTTTACTCATCGGGATGCTGACGGCGCTCTGGCGGGCGGCGGGAACGATCCCGGCGATCGTGTCGTACTGCGCGGGGCTTATGAATCCGTCGGTAATGATTTTGATGGCATTCCTTTTAAACTGTCTGGTGTCCGTCCTTACAGGAACAGCATTCGGAACGGCGGCGACCATGGGCGTGATCTGCATGACCATGGCGAAGGCGATGGGGTGCAATGAGATCCTGACGGGAGGCGCGATCCTCTCCGGCGTGTTCTTCGGGGACCGGTGTTCGCCGGTATCCACCAGCGCGTTGCTGGTCTCGGAGCTGACCCACACAAATATTTTTGACAATATCCGTCTGATGGTGAGGACGGCCATCGTGCCGCTAATTTTAACCTGTGCCTTTTACGGTGTCTGCGGAATCGCATTTCCGGCGGCGGAAGCCGGAAATTTGTCGCTGACGGAGAGTTTTTCTGGCGTATTCCATCTGGGACTGATCCCAATTCTTCCGGCGGTGGTGATCATGGTATTATCACTTTTCCGGGTACAGGTGCGGATGGCGATGCTGGCAAGTATCATGACGGCACTCGGCGTGTGCCTTTTCTGGCAGCACACGGACTTGTTCCTGATCGTTGGAATTCTGGTCAACGGTTATAAATCTCCGGATCCATCAATCTCGTCCATGATCGACGGCGGCGGAATCATGTCCATGGTGCGGGTGGCACTGATCATCACGATTTCGTCCTCCTATTCGGGTATCTTTGAGGGAACCGGACTTTTAAATGGTTTAAAATCGAAGATGGGCTCGGTGAGCAGAAAAATCACCGTATTTGGTACGATCCTTATGACGTCCATGGTGGCGGGGATGGTGGCCTGCAACCAGACACTGGCAACGATGTTGGTGGACCAGGTCTGCAAGGATCTGGAGCCGGATCAGCAGAGGTTTGCGATAGATATGGAAAACTCGGTAATTGTTACGGCTCCGCTCATTCCGTGGTCCATTGCGGGTGCGGTTCCGCTGGCGTCTGTGTCGGCGCCGCTTGTGTCGATAGGGGCGGCGGTGTTCCTGTATCTGCTTCCAATCTGGCATCTTATTGTGAGAGCCAGAAAGACTGATTGATAAATTTTAACTTTTCCAGTTTTGGATGAAAAGGGCAGGGCTGGACAACAGAAATAAATAGGATAAAAAATGTGGATGATCGTCAGGGGAGATAGATTATGAAAACAGCAGAAAAATTAACAGATGAAGCAAATAAGAAAATATGTTCAGGGAAGATACTGCAGAATCTGAAACAAGCGGAAGGGAAAGAATTTTCTGACCTGCCGTGGGAAGAGAGCGAGGATATGAAAGAGATCTGCGATAACTTCCGTATCATTGAAAGGCAGCGGGACCTGTACCGGGAGCGCTGCACCAGACTTCAGAAAGAAAATGAGAATCTTAAGCGATTGCTTGATAAGATCCAGATCGTTGTGTGTCAATAGTCTAACTGCTGACTACCTTCAGCCTTTTAGCCGCGGCACCGCCGGTCCTTTTTTGGGACCTGGCGGTGCCGCATTTCACACACGTGTGTATATTATTTAGCCTTTGTCACGGAAAGAATGGTTCCATCAAAAGCGTCTACTTCATTGACCGTTCCGGTGTAAGTTACAGTAACTTTATCGCCGTCCTTGACTTCGGAGAGACCTTCCGGTTTTTTATCGGCTTCGAAGGCGAACGCGTAATCCTTTCCATCAGCACTTACCGTGAACATGAAATCTTTTATGTCACTGATGGTACCAGTCATTGTAGACTCTTTTGATTCGTCGCTTTTTTCACTGCTGTTTTCGGAAGCTTTGGAATCAGCTTCTTTCTTGTCTTTTGATTTTGTTGTACTTTCTGTCTTGCCTTCTGCTTTTTCAGCGGCAGTTGTCTCCTTTTCAGCAGCAGTTGTATTCTCCTTCACAGCAGCCGCTGTTGTCTCAGCCGTTGTAGAAGCAGCGGTCGTTGCAGCAGTTGTGCCCTGGGAAGAGCATGCGGTTGCTAATGCGAGAACGCCTGCTAAAGCAGCAGTCAATAATAAGTTCTTTTTCATAATCAAAGCTTCCTTCCTGTACTTGAAATTGTAGTTGCAAGGAAAGAGAATTTGGAAACAGATGTTTCAGATCTCTTTCTTACGTCTACTATTGAACCATAAAGTTGTGTCTAAAGTGTCAATAAAACATGAAATTTAAAGGACAAATCTGAAAGGTTTTCTTCAAGCAAGAAAGAAAAACGTAAGAAGTTTAAGAAAAATGTTTCGTCAAAGATACTTTGAGTAAGATGAATGTTGGATATGAAAAATTAGAGAGGTTTGTGTGAGCCGATAGAGCTTTATTCGAAGAAAACACATTCGAAACAGAGGCACCGCAAGGAAAATTTACATAACCATGGCAAAGATATCAGATAGAAAGATTTGAAAGGATTTGTATTTGGATTTTGAAAATTGCAGTCGTTAGGGAGATTGTGTAATGGTCACGGTATCTGCACTCCACCAAGGGGAGCGGAAATACCGTGACTTTTTAAAATTCGCATAATATGGTCGGTGAATAACAGTTACCGCTCCGGCGTGGTTTTCCAGATTCTACCCAGTGTGCGAGTATAGGAATTGGAGAGATGGTGCTGCATTGCCAGAGCTGCTTTTTCAGGCTGATTTTTGAAGATTGCTTCACCGATAGCCAAATGTTCTTTATATACGAGCTTTCCATCAATGGAATTGTTGTAGACAGATTTGACTTCAAAACGCAGATAATGATCCAGGATCAGACTGGTCTGTCGGGAAAACCATCCATTATGGGAAGCATCCGCAACAAGACGATGAAACTGATGATCAATCCGGTAAAGAAGACGACTGTCAAGCGAGGAGAGATTCTGCTTTAATTCGGACAGGCAATCCATGATTGCCAGCTTTTCCTTGTCGGTACCTCGCTCGGCAGCAAGTTTTGCGTTGTGAGATTCCAGAAAAATTCGTGCCTCCAGAATATCTCCGGCATCCTGTTCTGTTACGGGGACAACTTTTACTCCCTTTCCGCGGGCGAAACTGACATAACCTTCCTTTTGAAGCTCAAGAAGAGCCTCACGGACAGGTGTTCTGCTGATACCGAGTTCGGTGCAGATCGCCTCCTGAGAATAGATCGCATCAACGCGGAAACGGTTGTAGAGAATTGCATTTTTGATCAGATCATATGCCTGATTTTTATATGTCTCAGTATGTATTTTTCGAGTCCCAAGAAGACTCTGTTGATTGTCATCCATAAAAACCTCCATTTGAATTTGGTATAGGAACGAAAATGTAATATAAATCAGTTCATTGTCGATGGTGATGTTAGTCGAAACAGGAAACCATGAAATGAAACAAAATGTTTTGGAAAAGCATTACAAAAAGTTCTGTATTTTAATCGAGACAGTAATTTTTTTCAAAAATATCGTATATTTCTTTTAGTATATAAGGAATTTGGCTGAAAATCAACCGCTTTGCCGTGAACTCTTGACAATTACCTATAAAGTTTGTATGATGAGAGCAAGAGATATGTAATGTGTAATATATTTCTAACAAGGAGGCAGAACAGTTTAACACGATCATATCAGTACGGTGTAACATAAAGAAAGCAAAATGTCTGCGTGGCAGTCAACAGATCTTCGGCAGAAAATCAGGGAGCACCAGATAAGAGTTTGAAAAGCGGAAGATCAGCAATTTTAGCAGGAGGGATATGTATGTTAGTAGCGGTATGGATCATTACATTCTGTCTTATCATCGGCATAGGTATTTATGCAGGAACCAAAATTAAGTCTGCAAACCAGTGGTCCGGCGGGGATAAAACAATGGGCGCATTATCACTGGGGTGTGTATTTGCAGCATGGCAGATCGGAGGCATGGCAGTTGTAGGAGCAGCCCAGAATGGATATAATCTGGGAATATCAGGTGCATGGTATTCGATTGCAGGTTCTTTTTATTTCATCGCGCTTGCGGTATTTGCAAAGATCATTCGCGAAAGGATGCCAGGAGAATCGGTTCCGGTCTATCTTCAGACAAAATATGATGTAAGAACGACAAGACTTTATTCATATGCGTGGATCGTGTACGGATTTTTGTATATTCCGATCCAGCTGAAGACTGTATCCAGTATCATTCAGATCGTGCTTCCTGGATTGAATCTTATGGTGGCAATGTTTATTGGTGTCACGATTGCAGTTATTTATACAAGCTTTTCCGGTATGAAAGGTGCATCTGCTGTCGGTCGTGTTGTATGTATTGGTATCTATGTTCTCTTGATCTGTTTTGTATTTACAACACTTCCGAAATTTGGAGGATTCAGTGGTCTTTTAGGCGAGCTTCCTGAGAAGTATGATTCCATGGGAAATATGCCGACACAGCGTATTGTTGCATGGATCGTAGGTGGCTGCATCAGTACGGCGGTTATGCAGGCTGTTCTTCAGCCGCTTCTTTCTGCAAAGAGCCCGGAGGCAGCAAGAGTTGGCTCTATCCTTGGTTATGTAATTGCCGCTCCGATTTGTTTCTTTACTGCAATCTGTGGTATGCTTTCCAAGGCAAGTGGTGCCGATCTCGGTGATGGATCCACTGCATTCGCATATGCTATCAAAACCTTCAGCAGTCCAGTATTTGCAGGTATTATTTTTGCATTTGCAACTATGATCATTGCAGCGACAATGGCAACTATGATGTTGGCAACGGGAACCATTATTACAAACGTATATAAAACAGAAATCAATCTGGACGTCGATGATGCGAAAGTTCTGAAGCTTTCAAAAACGATTACGTTTGTATTCGCATATCTGACATTGATCCCGGCATTTCTGATTCCAAGCAAGTCCTTAACAAACCTGTTCCTGACATTACAGCACGTTGCGGCAGCACCGGTGAGCTTCTCGATCCTGGCAGGATTACTTTGGAAAAAGACAACAAAACAAGGTGCATTCTGGAGCATGCTGACAGGAATGATCACAGGTGTGGCATGGATGCTTCTGGGACTTACTGATATTGTTGAAGCAGTATATCCGGTTGTAGTTGTTACTTACGGTGTAGGAATTATTGTTTCGCTCATGACTTATAAGGAAAAAAATTAATTTAGAAAGTGTGAGAATATGGCACAGAATATGAAAAAACAGATTTATATGTGGCCATCCTACTGGGGGAAACCGGTAGCGCATGGAAGCATGGGAGCGGTCAGCTGTAATAATATATATGCAACGAGAGCAGGACTTGAAATTTTAAATAAAGGCGGAAACGCGTTTGATGCGGCAGTAGCGGTGTCACTGACGTTATCTGTGGTAGAACCCCATCATTCTGGTATTGGCGGCGGATGCTTTTCCTTACTGTACGATGCGAAAACTGGGAAAACAGAAGGAATTGACGGAAGAGGGATCGCACCGGCAAAGGCAACAGCTGATCTCTTTATAAAAGATGGTGAAGTGCAGGATGAGTGGAAAGATCTTGGTGGTCAGTCAGTGGCGCTTCCCGGACTTTTAAAGACCATGGATATCGTATTGAAGAAATATGGAACTATGACTTTAAAAGATGTGGCAGCTCCGGCAATTCGTTGTGCTCGTAATGGATTTGGAACAAGCTATACAGGTGCTCTGACGATGTATGACAATTCGGTTGAGCGTAAAATGCGCCTTTCAGAAGCATTTCGAAAACTGTATCTGAAGGAAGATGGGAGTTTCTATCGATTCGGTGAGATCCAGAAGAACCAGGAGATTGCTGATCTTCTGGAGAATATTGCGGAACAGGGAGTTGATTATTTCTATAAAGGAAAAGTTGCAAAACAGATTGTAGATCTGATTAATGATCGTGGTGGTTGTTTTGATGTTTCTGACATGGAGAGTTATGAACCAAAATTCCGCGAACCAGTGAAAACAACATATCGGGGATATGAGGTTGCCGCATTTGCACCGCCGAGCGGAGGCTGTGCACTGGTTGAAATGCTGAACATTTTGGAAAACTATGATGTTCGTTCCATGGGACATAATACAGCAGCCAGTATCCATGCATTGACAGAGTCTATGAAACTGGGATTTGCTGACAGAAGTGTAGCACTTGGTGATCCGGATTTTGTGAATGTCGATGTAGAACGTTTGACAAGCAAGAAATTTGCTCATGAGCGTTTTACATTGGCGGGAGAAAAGGCGGGAGAGTTTGCATCGGCCGATGGAATCGAAGCAAAACAGTATCCTGGAAATACATCCCATTTCGTGGTAATGGATAAAGACGGAAATGCTTTTTCGCAGACACAGACGATTCGAGACTGGTTTGGATGTGGAATTGTTGTCGATGGCCTTGGATTTGTACTGAATAACGCAATGTCCGATTTCTCGGCGGCAGTAGGAGCAATGACAAGTCAAGGACTTGCATATGGAAGCGCCAATGCGATTCAGGGTGGAAAAACGCCGCTTTCCAGTATGTCTCCGAGTATGGTATTTAAAGATGGAAAACCATTCCTTGCAATCGGGGCAGCAGGTGGACCGAGAATTATTACGGGAACTCTTCAGGGAATCGTGAATGCAATTGATTTCGACATGACTCCGGAGCAGCTGGTGAATGCTCCATATATCAATTGCCTTACGAGGGCCCAGGGACTTGAAGTGGAGTATGGAATTTCCGGAGATACAAGAAAAATACTGGAAGAGATGGGGCATAAGATTGTTCCTGTTCCGGTGGATCAGGCGATGAGTACGATGCTAAACAGCGTAATGTGCATTGATGGTGAATTCTATGCGGCAGGTACGAAACGAGTAGATGGCTGTGGCGGTGCGCTTTTACCTGGAGGCCATATTGTACTGGAGGGAGTAAGCCAGGAAGAATTATAAAAAAGATGCGAAGTAATTGACAGAACGCACAGATAGGAGCGGCATGTATCGCGCATCCATAGAAAGAAGACCGGGAGCAGGAAAAATGTTCCCGGTCTTTTTGTAGAAACTTCTGGTAAACAGATATTAACAGCCCCGGCGGGAAATCCCTGCCGGGGCTGTCTGCCTAAGTTCTTATGAGAGAACTGGATTAGTTCTGGTTCTGATTTTTCTCGATCTCTGCCTTCTTCATCGCGCGAACCTTTGTGGAAAGGCCATAGAGGTTGATGAAGCCGGAAGCGTCGTGGTGGTCGTAGAGATCGCCGGTTGTGAAGGACGCGATGCTCTCGTTGTATAAGGAGTACGGGGAGGTTGTACCCTGTTTGATGATGTTGCCCTTGTAGAGTTTCATCTTGCACTCACCGGTTACATATTCCTGTGTGGACTCAACGAATGCCTGTAATGCCTCGCGTAACGGGCTGAACCATTTTGCAGAGTAAACAGCATCAGCGAATTCGTTGTCGATGTTCTTCTTGAATTTTAAGGTCTCCTTGTCCAGGATCAGCTCCTCTAACTGCTTGTGAGCTTCGAGAAGGATGGTTCCGCCAGGAGTCTCATAGACACCACGGGACTTCATGCCGACCATACGGTTCTCAACGATATCTGTGATACCGATACCGTTCTTGCCGCCGAGCTCGTTTAACTTTGTGAGGATCTCGGAGAATTTCATCTTCTCGCCGTTTAATGCGACCGGAACACCTTTTTCGAATGTGATGGAGATCTCTGTATCTTTATCAGGAGCTTTTTCCGGTGTTACGCCGAGTACGAGCATGTGGTCGTAGTTCGGAGCCAGGGACGGATCCTCGAGCTCAAGACCTTCATGGCTGATGTGCCAGATATTGCGGTCACGGCTGTAGCTGTCATTTTTCTTGAACGGAAGCTCGATGTTGTGTTTTGCACAGTATTCCAGCTCATCTTCACGGGATTTGATATCCCAGATTCTCCACGGAGCGATGATCTTCATATCCGGAGCAAGGGCTTTGATACCGAGCTCGAAACGAACCTGGTCGTTTCCTTTACCGGTAGCACCGTGGCAGATCGCAACAGCGCCTTCTTTTTTTGCAATATCAACGAGGATCTTTGCGATCAGCGGGCGGGCCATTGCAGTACCGAGAAGGTATTTGTTCTCGTATGTCGCATTTGCCTTTACGCACGGAGCGATATAATTGTCGCAGAATTCATCAACAACGTGTTCGATATATAATTTGGAAGCGCCGCAGTATTTTGCTCTTTCTTCCAGACCGTCAAGCTCGTTTCCCTGTCCAACGTCGATGCAGACGCAGATAACGTCGTAGTTGTAAGTTTCCTTTAACCACGGGATCAGTACGGTGGTATCAAGACCGCCGGAATATGCTAAAACAACTTTCTCTTTCATAATCAAGTCCTCCGATTTATTTCAGACGTTTTATTTTCGTTGTGCTTCATAAATATACAACTGAATATACGGTATGTCAAGCATAAAATGTATTTTTATAAAGAAAATTTGCATATTATGTATATCAAGTGTATAAATGCAGGCGACAGAGAAGCAGGATGACGAGGTTTGACGATATGAAATATAAAATGTCAGGAAAAGGCGACTGTATATGGAAGAGTGTTGCAGATGGCTGATATCAGATTCAGCAGGCAGAGACCGGTCACAATGACGATTCGGAGACAGATTTATGCATAAAAGTGCCTGAATCATCCTATAGAAACGATAGGAAAAAGCGTTCCAGGATTGACAAGAATCGCAAAATCATGGATAATAATCCGAAGAACGTTGTTGGGTGCGTGCAGGAATTTTCTGAACAGAAGATTCCGTAAACGATTCCGCACAATACAGCGGTGGTCGCAGAGTTTGCCGGTTTGAAATACGGAGCAGAACTGCGGAGAGAAAATCTGGAAGGAATATGTCATGGGACAGTGGAATGAATACCTGGAAGTTCTGGCATCCAAGGCACCGACTCCGGGAGGCGGAAGCGCAGCGGCGGTTTACGGCGCTGTCGGAATAGCCCTCGGCGAGATGGTGGGAAACCTGACGACAGGGAAAAAGAAATTTGCAATATATGAGGAAGAGATCCAGAAGATCCTTGTACGATTACAGGAAGCGAGAATGGATTTCATCCGTCTCGAGAAGGCGGACGAGCAGGCGTTTGAGCCGCTTTCGGAGGTTTACCGCATGAAGGCGGAGACGGACGAGGAGAAAAAAGCAAAGGAAGAGCGGATGGAAGAGTGCCTGAAAGCTGCTGCGCAGGTTCCGATGGAAGTCATGGAGCGGGCGGTCAGCGTGATGGATGATATCGAGTTCCTGGCATTGAACGGCAGCCGGCTTGCGGTCAGCGACGCCGGAGTCGGGATCCAGGGAATCCGTTCGGCGCTTCTCGGCGCGGTCATGAGCGTGTATATCAATACGAAGATGATGAAGGACCGGGAGTATGCCGAAGCAGTGAACCAGCAGGCGGAACTTCTTATAAAGAAGGGAACGGAACAGGCAGACCGGATCTACGAGATTGTGTTAAAGGCGGTAAGAGGATGATTACATTAAAGGGAGCAGAGGTTTCTGCAAAGATCAAGGAACAGGTTCTTTCCATGAACCAGGAATTAAACGGATATGTGCCGACAGCGGCCATCGTCCGGATCGGGGAGCGCCCGGATGACCTCTCCTACGAGAGAAATGTCATGAAACGCATTGCGGCATATGGAATGGAAGCGAAGTCTTTTGCATATCCGGCGGATATCAGCGAGGAAGAGTTCTTTGCGGAATTCCAGAAGATCAATGATGATGAGACGATCGACGGGATCCTGTTATTCCGTCCGCTTCCGAAGCACATCAATGAAAAGCGCGCCGAGGCGATGATCCGTCCGGAAAAGGATCTCGACGGGATCTGCGCGGTCAATACGGCAAAGGTGTTTGCCGGTGAGAAAGATGGATTTGCTCCGTGTACGGCGGAGGCGGTTATTGAGGTCCTGAAGGCATTCAACCTTCCGATCACCGGAAAACGCGCGGTGATCGTGGGACGCAGCATGGTAGTTGGACGTCCGCTGTCCATGCTGATGTTAAAGGAAAATGCGACGGTGACGATCTGCCATACGAAGACCGAGAATCTGAAGGCTGTCTGCCAGGAGGCGGATATCCTCGTTGCGGCAGCAGGAAAGGCGAAGATGCTGGATGCGTCATTCTTAAAAGAGGGAGCTGTCCTCATCGATGTCGGGATCAATGTGGATGAGAACGGAAAACTCTGCGGAGACGTCCTCTGGGATGGTCTGGAAGAAAAGGCATCCGCGGCGACACCGGTGCCGGGCGGCGTCGGTGCTGTGACGACGGCGGTGCTTGCGAAACATCTGGCGATGGCGGCGTGCAGAAAGAGAAAATAAACGTAGGACCGACAGCACGAGGTCTCGCGCAGGCGCGGACTTTGGCTCGTTGTTCGTGTAAATAAAAAATGGAAAAAATTCTCATTTTTCCGCATAAAGCAGCATAAATAAAGGAAAGAGGACCACCGACCCAGCACATCGGCGGTCCTCTTTTCTTGACAGAATTTTGGATAAGAGGTAGGATATTACTACAAATGAGTTAGTAATAACTAACCCTATACTTGTTCAAAAAGCAAATTGCATTTTCTGCACGGCAGAATGAAACAAAAGGTGTGCTGAGGCAGATCGTATTTCATGCACGCGAATCTCACAAATTCTTTTCTGACAGATAGGATAGGCAGGGGAGAAGATCTGCGAACGAATGGATAAAGGACAGTGTGTGCGATCCGAAATGCAGTTATGAAAACATGGGTTAGCTGAAGCTAATTTCAATACCAGGGATGGTGCGGAAAGGAGAAAGGTCATGAAAAAGCAGAAAACGCTTGCAGTTCTGTTATGTGCGGCGATGGTTGCCGGAGCGATTCCGACAGCAGCGCTTGCGGAAGTGGTGGGAAGTAATTCTGATTCCGGTGTGAAGGCAGCGGAGCTGAGTGAAGATCAGGAGATTGAGGAACAGAATGAAGATTCTGAGGATGAAACTGGTTCCGGATATGTATTGATGAATGTGCCGTATGATGAGGTATATGGGAAGGACATTGAGAATGAGACAAAAGTAGATGCTGTCTCATCTGCGACAAAGAAAAAAACGAAAAAAAAGACTTTAGTAAATGGCACTTATCATTCAAAAGATGGAAGCGAGATCAAAGGAGCGATCATTCCGGTATGGGTAAAGGATTTGTCTCTTTTAGATGGATTTAAGAGGGTTTCAGCGTCCAATGCGGAAAAGGTTACTGTCGCCTCGGCAAGTGATTCTACCTATAATGATAATCTGTTTGATGAGGAAGAGGACTATACATATGCTGTACTTCCGAACGGTTATACGCCGAAGGTTTATAAGGAACTAATAGGGCTTGATGAGAATGGAAAGCCGGAGTTCAGTGAGTTCCAGGGTGAGGAACAGAAAGTCGATACTACTGCAACGATCGTTGCCTGCTCCGGACGGTACCAGCCTGGAAAGACAAAAAACAAGCCATATCATGGCGACTATGAGATTACGATTCCGGATTATCAGAAGCTGATTGCGTCTTCCAGCAACGCAGTCTATGAGGCGGTTTTAGATACGAATGAGGGGGACAGCTACGGGCTTCGCCTTCTTGAAAACACATTCCTTAAAAAAGGAGAGCTGGGCTTCTCAACCGGTTTCACAACAAAGAGCGAAGGCTGCACTTTGAATCCGGATCATTATAAATCGCTTATCGGAAAAACGATCACCAGCATCCGCTTCGTAACGGAAAATGGAATTTTTGTGATCCCGACAGAACTGAAGGTCGAGGAACAGGAAATCTATGCGCTGATGAACATTCCGTATGACGAGCTTTACAAGAATGATCTGAAGCAGAATGAGATTCCGGTGGATGCGATGACATCTGCAACGTATCAGAAGACACGTACAAAATCACTGTCGAATGGATCTTACCATAAGAATTCAGACGGATCAAAGATCGACGGAGTTACATTCCCGGTTAAACTGAAGGTAAATTCTGATGCGGACCTTGAGGGACTGACCCACGTGGGAGATTATAGTAAGGAACTGACGATCACGACAACCCTTCGCGGAAAACAGCAGACAAACACATACAAAGGAAGAGACACCTTATTTGAGAACGGTACCTATGCGTATTATGTTTTAAGCCCGGAGGAAAAACCGGACTTTTATAAAGAAGTTACCGTTGGAGAAGATGGAAAATTTGAGTTCTCTGAGACAAAATTCCAGGATGGAAAGTCCGCTGAAAAATCAAAAGCAACCGCAGAGATCACGACAAAGACGACACGCGGAGATTACCAGATCAATGTGAGCGGACTTGACGAGTCTGTGACAAACAGTTCGATCTATGAAGTGATTCTTGAGACAAAGGACGGAAAGAGCTATGGTCTCCGCCATCTCGAAAATATCTGGCGCGGAAACGAGCTTGGAATTTACACCGGATATACAAAAGAGAGCCATGGCGTCGATGCCAGCGTGGAGCCGTACAAGGATATCATGGGAAAGACCATCGATAAGATCACATACCTCACAAGCGCAGGCGCTTATGAGATCGACACGGATCTTTATGTACCGATGAAGGATGGCACACAGGCTGAAGTGGCTGACGGAAAGTCCGGAAACGGATCTGTCGCTGTTACGGTGAAACTTCCGGAAAGATTTGATCCGGAGTATCAGGTCACGGGACTGAAGACATCCTTTGCAGACGGAGCGCTCACTTATACAGACGCAATGCCTGGAAAGTATGCCCTTAAAATCTCTGATAAGAATGAAAAATGGGCAGATATCGAGGCAGATTTTGTACTCAGCAGCGATACGAATCCTGCATACTATAACAGGGATTACAGTGCACCGGCAGTCATCAAAAAAGGCTCTGCAGATAAAGCTGATTTCGCGAACTACTTAAAGAACATCACAAAGGTATCGGTCAACGGTAAGGAATATGCGGCATCCGGAAAAGGCGCTGCTGTGATCGTAAAGAGTGACGGAACGATCGATCTTGCAAACAGCAGTGTATTTGATGGCAAAGAGCCGTATACGGTCGTTGTAACATCCACAGGATATCCGGATCTGACTTTCGAGATCAAGCAAGTGACTTACGACAGCAGTGACTCGGATAGCGGAGAATCCGGAGAACCGGCAGGATCTTCTTCAAAGAAGAAAAATACATCTGCTTCTGATGGAATGACGGCAGGAAGCTGGAGCCAGGATGCAGCGGGAAAATGGTACTTTAAGAATGCCGCAAACGGAAAGAATCTTGTATCTGCATGGGCACATATTGAGAATCCATATGCAGGCGCAGGACAGCCGAAGGATTCCTGGTTCCATTTCGATGCAAATGGTGTCATGCAGACAGGCTGGTTTAAAGATAGCGATGGAAGATGGTACTTCTTTTATCCGGTTTCTGACAGCACACTTGGAAGAATGATGACCGGATGGAACTGGATCAAAGGAAATGACGGCAAGCTTCGCTGCTATTATTTCGAGGAGATCTCCAACGGACACCGCGGAGCCATGTATTCCGGAACGACAACTCCGGACGGTTATACGGTTGATGCGGACGGTGCATGGACAGTAAACGGAATCGTTGTGACAAGATAAAAATTGGCATGTAAAAGCCGGTATAAAAACCTCCTGATCATGGAATCCTAAGGGAAACATGGTTTCAGGAGGTTTTTTATATGTGGGGAATTCTGGTGGCACTGCTTTCGGGAGCGCTTATGAGTCTGCAGGGGATTTTTAACACGGAGGTGACGAAGCAGAGCAGTATCTGGGCGGCAGCAGGATGGGTGCAGATGACGGCGCTTGTGACCTGCGTGGTCTTATATTTCGTTACCGGACGCGGGGAAATCTGGGGGATGTTTTCCATTGATCGGAAGTATATGCTGCTTGGCGGTGTCATGGGCGCATTTATCACCTGGACCGTGATCAAAAGTATGGACGGCCTGGGTCCGGCAAAGGCGACACTGCTCATCGTTGTGACCCAGATCCTGGTCTCCTATGTGGCGGAGGTATTTGGTCTCTTCGGTGTCGAGAAAGCGGCGTTTGAGTGGAGAAAACTTATCGGTGCGGTTCTGGCGATTGCGGGGATCGTGGTGTTCCGGTGGTAGCGCGACGCAAGATATCCTGAAAACAATATGAAAATTTTAAAACGATAGCGCGAGAAGTTTAAAAAAAATAAATATATAGTTTAAAAATTATAAAAACATATTGACAAAATAGGAAATGAAGGGTATGATAGCGCCATCGGATTTGAACATGAAGTTCAGACGATGAGGAAACACAGGACTGCGGGATGACGGCGGTCGGAAAGGAGATACAGGTATGGGAAATGCTGGAAGAATTGATATGAACAATATGTGTTGTTGCTGTTGCATGTGTATTTCCGGGCGTTTTTTACGGCTAGGAGCTTTGCTGTGCGGTCATGTACCTGTATACAGAAAATAGTTTCCTGTTAATGCCAGAAAATGCGCCCGGAAGTGTAAACGCTTCCGGGTTTTTTATTTGGGAGGAAGAAACATTGATCCAGATCGAACATGTAAGCAAAACCTTTTCAGGAAAATACGGAACCGTCCACGCGCTGGACGATGTGAGTATCCATGTGGAAAAAGGTGATATCTGCGGCATCATCGGATTTTCCGGAGCCGGAAAGTCTACGCTGATCCGCCTGGTAAATGGCCTTGAAACGGCAGACAGCGGAAAAGTCACTGTCTGTGGAAAGGAGCTTTCCACACTGAAAAAGCCGGAACTCAGAACATTAAGAAGAAAGATCGGAATGGTTTTCCAGCAGTTTAATCTCCTGGAGTCCAAGACGGTATACCATAACATTGCACTTCCGCTGATCTTAGCAAAAACTCCGAAAGCGGAGATCGATAAGAAGGTCATGGAAGTATTAAAGATCGTTGAACTGGAAGATAAGAAAGATACCTATATCAGCCAGCTGTCCGGCGGACAGAAACAGCGTGTCGGGATTGCGAGAGCGCTGACGACCGACCCGGAGCTTCTCCTTTGCGACGAGGCGACAAGTGCCCTGGATCCGCAGACGACAGAGTCGATCTTAAAGCTTTTAAAGCGGATCAACCGGGAGATGGGCGTCACGATCTTTCTCATCACACACCAGATGCAGGTCGTTCAGATGATCTGCAACAAGGTAGCCGTCATGGAGAGCGGAAAGATCGTGGAATCCGGAAGTGTTCTTGAGGTATTCGGATCTCCTAAGATGCCGGTCACAAAGCGGTTTGTCCAGACGGTCATCCGTGACCAGATCCCGGACAGTATCGTGAGTCTCGTAAAGGAACAGAAAGAAAATTTCCGCATCGAACGCCTGAAATTCATCGGTTCCAGCGTGAAACGTCCGGTGATCTCCGATATCTGCAAGACGGACGGTGTCGTGGTCAATATCCTCGGCGCAGCGGTCCAGGAGCTGGAGGACAGCGTTATGTGCGTCTTTATCTTACAGCTCATCGGTGACGATGAGAGTATCCGGAAAGCGGAAGAGCAGATCGATAAAAACGGCGTCTTAAGAGAACGAATGGAGGTGGAGTAAGATGGAAGAACTCATGAAAACAAAGATCTTTAAGGTCACAGTGGAACGTCTCCTGTTAAATGGAGGACAGACTCTCTACATGGTCGGCTGGTCGCTCCTTGTTGGAACGATCATCGGTATGATCCTGGCCCTGATCCTGGTCCTCTGCAGAAAAGGCGGACTTGCGGAGAACCGGCCGTTATACTGGATCGTGAGCGCTTATATCAATGTGGTGCGAAGCATTCCGTTCGTAATTTTGCTTGTAACGATCATGCCGATCACACGCGCGATCGTCGGAACAACGATCGGAAGTACGGCGGCGCTGGTCCCGTTAGTTGTTTACATAAGTCCGTATCTTGCAAGACTGATGGAAAACAGCCTGCTTGAGATCAATCCGGGAATCCTGGAGGCGGCTGAGGCCATGGGTGCGACAACCTGGCAGGTCATCCGCTATTTCCTGGTTCCGGAAACCCTGGGTTCCATGGTGCTTGCACTTACAACAGGAACCATCGGACTTCTCGGAGCATCCGCGATGGCTGGTTATGTCGGCGGAGGCGGAGTCGGTGACCTGGCGCTGACATATGGTTATGAGAAGATGAACACCCCGCTCATGATCCTCACGGTCGTGATCCTGGTCGTTCTGGTACAGCTGTTGCAGATTCTTGGAAATACGATTTCCGGAAAGTTAAGACAACATAAATAAAAGAAGAGGAGAGAAAGAATTATGAGAAAAGTGATTGCAGGAGTACTGATGGGAGCGGCAGTTTTAAGCCTTGCCGCATGCGGAAAGACAGAGACAGCAGCTACAACAGCGGCACAGGCTGCTGAGAGCCAGGACACACAGGCAGACAGCACAGAGGCAGCAGCGGACACCACCGGCGACAAGAAAGAGATCGTCTATGGTAAGTCCCAGGGACCGTACACAGAGCTTTTTGAGGCGGCGATCGTTCCGATCCTCGAGAAAGAGGGATATACCGTAAATGGAGTTGACTTCTCCGACCTTCAGACAGCAGATATCGGACTGAATGACGGCGACGTCGATGTCAACGTAGAGCAGCACATCGCATATATGGAAAACTTCAACGCGAACTATAATGCGGATCTCGTTGCATTAAGCCCGATCCCGACAGTACCGGCAGGCGTATATTCCGCAAAATATAAGTCTGTCGATGAGATCCCGGACGGAGCAAAGGTTGCAGTTCCGAATGACGCATCCAACACCGCAAGATGCTACCTGATGCTTCAGAAGATCGGCTGGATCAAGCTTGCTGATGATGTGGATCCGTCCGCAGTAACCCAGGATGACATCGTTGAGAACCCGCACAACATCGAGTTCACAGAGATGAAGAGCTTAACGATCCCGGCAGCAATTCAGGACTTTGACTATGTAGCGATCACCGGCAGCGTTGTATATAACGCAGGCATCGACCCGTCCACAGCACTTGCAACTGAGGATATCCAGGATCATCTTGTTCTTCAGGTTGTTGTAAAGGAAGAGAACAGGGATGCTGAGTGGGCAAAAGCGATCGTGGATGCTTATCATTCCGACGAGTTCAAGCAGTACATGGAAGAGAACAACGATGGATTATGGTGGATCCCGGACGAGTTAAAGTAAGATTTAAGTTTGGAATTGATCGAGAAAAACTGATAGGGTGAGAATGAGCCAGGGGCGCATGTGAATGTGGTTCCTGGCTCATTTTTTACGCGAACAACGAGCCAAAGTCCGCGCTTGCGCGAGACCTTGGCGACTGTCGCGATAACAAGGGGAAACTCGCGAAGCGAGTTTTCACTTGTTTACGAAAAAATATCTCCGACACGGAAAAAATCTGGTGTCGGAGATATTTTTGTTTAAGGAAAATTCTGATGGAACATCCTGATAATCAAAGAAAATTATGTGTCAATGCGCACTCGCGTAAAGCTTGAGATTGTCGCAAACGACTGCTCCAGAAACCTGGATGTGTCAATATTTTTAGTTACCTTCTGTGGTCTGCAGCATCCGTGTGACTTTTTTCACACAATAGAAGCAGGTCGGAGCGATATAGCAGCAGGCAGCAACCCAGGCGGTCTGGTCAGCAAAGCAGATCGCGTTATAGCCGAATTGACCGACAAAGCAGAGGCTGACGATTGTGCGGGCGAACATCTCTGTCACTCCGGAGAAAAATGCTCTTCCGGAATATCCGAGTCCCTGCGTCACCATTCTGGTGATGTTTAAGATCCCGAGTGTCCAGTAAAAGAATCCCATGCAGCGCAGATACTGGGCGGAGGCGTCGAGAACACCTGCGGCATCTTTGCTCACAAAGATCATGGAGAGCGGACGTCCGAAGAAGATCAGGATCAATCCTGCGAAGACTCCGTAGCCAATCCCGAGGGCGATTCCCTCTTTCAGACCTTTTTTGATTCGGGCTGACTGACCGGCGCCGAGGTTCTGGCTGCAGAAGACAGAAACAGCGGTTCCGATCGCATCGAACGGACACAGGGTGAACTGTTTTAACTTCACACCTGCGGTAAAGCCGGAGACATAGTCACCGCCGAGTCCGTTGTTTGCGGACTGCATGACCATGCTGCCGATCGCCGTGATGGAAACTGGAGACCGGTCGGGAGTCCCATCTGGAGAAGCTCTGCGATCGCGTCTTTTTTGATCACACGGTTTTCTTTCGAGAGCCATAAGATCTTCATGCGCCGGATAATGACGAACAGGCAGAGAATTCCGCTGATCGCCTGGGATGCGATCGTTGCGAAGGCAGCTCCGGCACATCCCCACTTTGCGAAAACGATGAAAAAGAGATCCAGAAAGATATTGAGCACCGCGGAGAATGCCAGGAAGATGAACGGTGTACGGCTGTCACCGACTGCGCGCAGGATACTCGATAAGTAATTGTAGAGCAGGGTGAACGGGATCCCGAGGAAAATGATCATCAGATAGATATATGCGTTTGCGTAGATATCGCTCTGGACAGAAAGCATGTGCAGGATCCACGGACACAGAACAGCGCAGAGCGTGGTCACGATGACTGCGATCACTGCGGTGAGGATTGCTCCGTTGAAGATAAAATCTTTCATGCGTTTGTGGTCGCCGGCGCCGAAATATTTTGCGACTGGAATGCCGAAACCGGTACAGCTTCCCATACAGAAGCCGAGGACGAGGAACTGGACGCTGGTGCTGGCCCCGACACTCGCGAGTGCCTGTGCGCCGAGTACCTGTCCGACGATCGCGGCGTCGATGATGTTGTATGTCTGCTGCAGGAGGTTGCCGACTAAGAGGGGCAGTGCGAACTGCAGCATGGACTTTAGAGGACTGCCCTTGATCATGGAAGTTGCCATGTAGAGATTACCTTCTTTCGAAATGGGAAATTTTTTGATAAAACGAACGTGAATTATCTTATCATAGAGAGGAAAAATTGTATACAGGCATATGCGACAAAATGTAGGTGGAATTTGGGTGGGGATTTTTGCTGTTCTTTAGAGGAACCAGATTCTCGAATCAAGGCACTCCTGTTCGGCTCCTCACCGCTAGGGATTGGTGGGACGAATAGTAAACTTTAACGTGAAAATGGTTGACATCTGGCAGAATCTACCATATAATTGTAAACTATAACGTAACAAAAGAGTTTACAATCAAACTTGGGCAGATGTGAGAGAAATGAGAAAAATCCTACAAAAAAAGTGGGAAAATCTGCTCTGGAATTACAACGAAATAATACATCTGCTGACTGTAAAAGAGGTTTGCGGCAGGCAGGATAAGATCAGGAAAAGGAGAACATTATGGACGCACTGACACTGGCACAGGAGATTATCGACGGAAGAAGAATCACAAGAGAGGATGACCTGAATTTCTTTCTGACATGCGATCTGAAGGAGCTCTGTGAGGGAGCAGACCGGATCCGCAAGGCATGTGTGGGAGATAAGGTAGACCTTTGTTCTATTATCAACGGACGGAGCGGACGATGTCCAGAGGATTGCAAGTACTGCGCACAGTCTGCTCATCATCATACAAACTGCGAAGTTTATGATTTCCTTCCGGAGGAAGAGATCGTGAAGATGTGCCGTGTCAATGAGGCGGAAGGTGTTGACCGTTTCTCTATCGTGACATCCGGAAAGGCACTGACCGGAGAAGAGTTTGAGAAAGCGATCCATGCTTATGAGACGATGAAGAAGGAATGTAAGATCGACCTCTGCGCATCCATGGGATTTGTGAGTGCGGAGCAGCTCCACAGACTTCACGAAGCTGGTGTTACAAGCTATCATCACAATATTGAGACATCCAGAAGAAATTTCCCGAACATCTGCACGACGCATACTTATGATATGAAGATCAATACTTTAAAGATGATCAAGGCGGAAGGAATGTGTGCATGTTCCGGCGGTATCATCGGAATGGGAGAGACCTGGGAGGACCGTCTCGACATGGCGGTAAGCCTTGCAGAGCTTGGAATCGATTCCATCCCGTTAAATGCACTGATGCCGATCTCGGGAACTCCGCTTGAGCATTTGGAGCGCATCTCCGAGGATGATATTCTCCGCACGGTTGCGTTCTTCCGCTACATCAACCCGGAGGCAAACATCCGTCTTGGAGCAGGCCGCGCACTTCTCACAAACGACGGCGAGACCGCATTCAAGTCCGGAGCATCCGCGACGATCACAGGAAATATGCTGACAACGGTTGCATGTGCGACGATCCGCAGTGACAAGAAGATGTTAGAGGATCTTGGAAGAAATGTGACACCGGAGTATATGAAATAATACCGGGATCAGGAGATTGGAATCATACGTTGTCCAAAAGTAGAAAGTACAGATTAGAAAAGGCTGCCCTGCATTATGTGCGGGCAGCCTTTTGAGCTATCAAGGAAAGTTCTTTTTCACAGCACCAATAATCCACACCATGATATACACATTCACCGACCATGGAAAACTGCAGCTTTCGGTACGCGCGGAGCGCCTTTTCGTTCGTCTTTGCGACGAGATAATGGGCGGAACGAAAACCACGCCTTTTGGCTTCCTCCATAGCGCAGGTAAAAAGCCTTCCGGCAATCCCGCGGCCCTGATAATTCAGGGAAACAGCGACCCGGGCAAATTCAACGGACGGAACGAGTTCTTTCGACCAGCAGTCCAGGATATCGGTCTCCGGATCGGCGTCGAAGGAGATCACTCCGGCGAGATCATGCCCGGTCGTTGTCTTTAAGCAGAACAGGGAATTCCTGGCGAGATCGAAACGGATCGTATCAGCAGACGGATAGTCATCCGTCCAGGCGCAGAATTCTCTGCCGATGTGGGACCGGTAGAGGGAAAGGATCGCGGATGCATCATCCGGGAGCGCAGGTGAAAAGAAAAATTGTTTCACAATTCCGTTTACGGAGATCAGAATCTCCTGATCCTGGATCAAATTCATGGACAATACTCCTTTACCCTGCCATGATCTCACTCAGTGTTTTCACAAAGAAGATCACGAGGACCACCAGCATCAGCGGTTTTACGAATTTTGCACCGCCTTTATCGAAACACTTTGCACCGAGATAGTTTCCTGCGATACTGAACAGGCCGGCGGTAAGACCGAGGAGAAAAATCACCTTGCCATTCATCAGGTAGACCGCCAGCGCAGTCAGATTTGTTGTCAGGTTGATCGCTTTTGTGATCCCGTTCGCCTCCTTGAGGCCCATGTGGGCGACTCCTGTGAGGAGAAGCAGGAGGAATGTTCCTGTTCCAGGACCGTAAAAGCCGTCATAGATGCCGATGACAAAGGCGATAAATGCGCTGAAGAGGATCATTTTGCGGAGCGGGAATGCCTCTTTTTCTCCGATGAACGGTTTTCCGAACATGAGGTAGAGAGCGGTACACGGCAGGATCACAAGGATCAGGCGTTTAAAGTAGTAATCATCTAACCGAAGGGCAAGCTTTGCGCCGATAGAAGAGCCGATCAGAGCAGTGATGATACAGAGAACTGCGTTCTTCCAGGCAATGTAGCCGTTTTTTGCATATTTTACAGTTGCGATCAGAGTTCCCATGCCGGAGCTCAGCTTATTCGTTCCAATCGCGAAGTGGACCGGAAAACCCGCGATCAGATAGGCAGGAAGCGAGATCAGACCGCCGCCTCCGGCTACCGCGTCGACAAATCCGGCGAGAAATACGAGCGGGCAGATGATCAGAAAGTGGATCAGATGTAATTCCATAGCAGTAATTCCCCTTAGAAAGTAAATATTGTAGATCTTTCGCCAAATATAGCATAAAATGTCTTGAAATGCAATGAAGGAAAATGACAGAAGAAAACCCTCTTGCTTTTGCCTTTATGATTCGGTAAAATAGAATCAGGCAGAACGATCCCCCTGAAGATTCAGGAGGGAAACATATGAAAGATAATAAGAAGAAAATTCTGGCGGCTGCGGCTTTCCTGATCGCAGCCGGACTTGTGTTTGGCATGTCTAAAAAGGAGAACGGGATTCGGGAGCTGGATGATTCCGGGGCGGTCGTCATGAGCGGGTCAATGCAGGAACTTATGGGATCCGAAGGGAAACGCGATGCTGAGAAAAATACGAAGTTGAGCACGGATTCATCAATCCCTGACGGAGAAAAAAATCCGCAGACTGAAAGTGAGAGCGGCGTCGGGGAATCCCGGGAAGCCGGAAATGAAACCGGGACGGGGAAAAGTCCTTCAGAAACGCAGGTGGAAGTGGATAACTCGAAGGCAGCAGGGATCTATGTGTATATCTGCGGAGAGGTTGCAAATCCCGGCGTGTATGAGCTTTCCGAGGACAGCCGGATCTACGAGGCGGTGGATGCCGCAGGCGGATTTACGGAGAATGCGGCGCGTGAGAGCATCAACCTCGCGTCGAAGGTCAGTGACGGGATGCAGATCACGATCTATAATAAGGAAGAAGCTGCATCGCTTCCGGCAGGCGGTACGTCAGCAGGTAAAAATTCCGGGCAGGATCAGATGTCGGGATCTTCTTCACTTGTCAACCTGAATACAGCGACGAAAGAGGAACTGATGACCTTAAAGGGCATCGGGGAGTCGAAGGCGGAGGATATCATCCGCTACCGCGAAAAGAGCGGGGGATTTAAGAAGATCGAAGATATCATGAAGATCTCCGGGATCAAGGAAGCTGGATTCCAGAAGATCAAAGACAGTATTACAGTATAGTATAACTGAAAAAACATCATAAAGAGAGACAGCAGATCAGAAAAACAGGTTTGCGGATCCTGCATTGGGAAAGGAAAAATGGCAGATCCGGTTACAGGGATTGATGAGAGCTGTTATCGATCACAGCATAACATGGAGGAGTAAGATGGCAAGAGTTCTGGTAGTTGATGATGAAAAACTGATCGTGAAGGGAATCCGCTTCAGTCTGGAACAGGATGGATATGAGGTGGACTGCGCCTACGACGGCGATGAGGCGATCGAGAAGGCAAAAGAGCGGGAGTACGATGTGGTACTTCTGGACGTCATGCTTCCGGGACACGATGGATTTGAGGTCTGCCAGACGATCCGGGAATTTTCCGAGATGCCGATCATCATGCTGACGGCAAAGGGAGACGATATGGATAAGATCCTGGGTCTGGAGTACGGAGCGGATGATTATATCACGAAACCGTTCAATATTCTTGAGGTAAAAGCGCGGATCAAGGCGATCATCCGGAGAAATAATAAGAAGAACGGCGGCGCGAAACGCCAGGAATCGAGTGTGGTGACAGAAGGCGACTTAAAGCTCGACAGAGAGAGCCGCAGAGTCTTCATCAAGGACAAGGAGATCAACCTGACTGCGAAGGAATTCGATCTTCTGGAACTTCTTGTCACGAATCCGAACAAGGTCTACAGCCGTGAGACGCTGTTAGAGTACGTATGGGGCAATAAGGCCATGGTAAACGGAGATGTTCGCACCGTGGACGTACATGTGAGAAGACTCCGCGAAAAGATCGAACCAAGCCCGAGCGACCCCAAATACGTCCACACCAAGTGGGGCGTGGGGTACTTCTTTCGCGCATAGCGATGTCCGTGCATAGCAATGAGCAGTGCAGGGACAGCTCGCATAATTTTTGCGTTGTGCTTGCACAAAAGCAAAAATTATACGGGCTGGACCTATAGGGCGAATGCCCGCGAGCCCTGAGTCGGGGCTTGCCCCGATTCAGGGCTCCCACTGCGGACTAGCCAGCAAAAAAGTGTTGTGCTTGCACGAAAATTATGCGGCCCAGCCAACAAATTTAAGTTGTATCAAAAAGGAGAAAAACATCTATGACATACACAATTCGCCCGGTCCGTCCGTCGGACCTTGCGGCAGTCACCGAGGTGGAGGCGATCTGCTTTCCTGCCGCGGAGGCAGCGACCGGAGAATCTTTTAAAGCCCGTATTGCGGCATTCCCGGAATGCTTTTTCGTTGCGGAATCAGAGGGAAAGATCATCGGCTTCATCAACGGCTGTGCCACGGATTCTAAAACGATCTGTGACGAGATGTACGAAAATTCCGCCTGCCACAAGACGGATGGAGCATACCAGTCCATCTTCGGTCTGGACGTGCTCCCGGATTACCAGCGTCAGGGGATCGCGGCAGATCTCATGAACCACATGATCGGGGATGCGAAAAATAAGGGAAGAAAAGGTCTGATCCTCACATGCAAGGACCGCCTGATCCACTATTATGCGAAATTCGGATATAAAAATATGGGCGTGTCCGAGTCTGTCCACGGCGGGGCAGTCTGGTATGACATGATCCTGGAATTCGGAGCGCAGGAATCATGAAGATCACACTGATCACGGTCGGAAAGATCAAGGAAAAATTCTTCCAGGATGCGATTGCGGAATATTCCAAACGCTTGAGCCGGTACTGCAAGCTGGAGATCATCCAGGTTGCGGATGAGAAGACGCCGGACGGTGCCAGCGAGGCAGTGGAGACGCAGATCAAAGAAAAAGAAGGCGAACGGATCCTTTCCAATATCAAGGACGGAAGTTTTGTCGTTGCTCTCGCGATCGATGGAAATATGCTGGATTCTGAGGAGCTTGCGGCAAAAATAGAAAAATGGGGTGTGTCCGGGATCAGTCAGATCGTGTTTATCATCGGCGGATCGTTGGGTCTTTCAAACCAGGTCCTGGTACGGGCCGATTACAAGCTGAGCTTTTCAAAGATGACATTCCCGCACCAGCTCATGCGGGTCATTCTTCTGGAGCAGATCTACCGGAGTTACCGGATCATTCAGGGAGAACCTTACCATAAATAGCGTGTATTTGTTACTTTTCACGGGGAGGATATTCCGAACCGAAAATTCCGCATGAGACAGCAGTGATTGCGGATTGAAACAAGGAGGCAAAAACGAGTGACAGAGGAACAGAACGCAGGGAAGATCCTTCTTTTCTGTAAGGAACCTTCACCGGAGCGGATCATGAAATGCCTGCGGGACGCATTTGACGTTCCGGGCAGTGTTCGTGATGCGGACCTGAAACTTCATAACGGGGATCTGGACGTGACGATCCGGGTATATTGTGAGAGTGCGGGCGGCAAAGAACAGGAGCTTGTCCGTGGCTGGTCAGACCGGTCGCGTGGGCAATTTTCCAGAGTTGAGACTGCCGCGGTGGATGTGAAGACGAATCTTCTTTATCAGTTGGAGGGAACCGAGAGCATCGTTTCGGTGGATTATACATTTGAGGGGGAGGAGTCCGAATTCCTGACAGAGGAAGAGGAGTCTGCAAAGAGAAATATGGAGCAGACGCTGTTCGGCGTTCTTTCTACTCTTCGGGCTGTCATGGCGTTCCGGGGTGAAAAGAGAGGATTTTACTGTCTGGACGCATCCGGGATGGAGAAGCTGATCCTGGATGGAAACGGAAACAGTGAGATGGAACGGTTTCTGCCCTACAAGTCGGTTGGATATGTCCCGGGAAATGATATCGAGGCAGAGCAGTTGAACAGGAGAGAGGGAAACCGCAGGGAATTTGAGGCTCATGGAGTGTATGTTCCGGTATTTTATCCACTTCTGGAAACAGAGGCGGAGGCGGACTGCCGGACACCTTATGAGATCGCGGCCCGTGCGGTAGCACTTCTTCTCGTGGCGGCATTCTCCGAAGCGATGCTTGCTGCGAAGATGGACCAGAAAGAGGCGCTTGAATTTATCGGAAAAAGGATCCGTGAGTTCGGTGCGGAGGACTTTTTCTCGCCGAAAGAATGGAAATATCTGCATGATGAGGAGCCGAAGGAATCGGAGAAGATCTCTTACTCCTGGCAGTACGAAAATCTGCATGTGATGGAGTGGGCGCTGGGGCTGATCGAGGGACCGCTTGATTTCCCGGATCATTTCTGTGACGTGGCGGAAGCTGCGCGGATCCTGACATCGTTCCATTCAATGCGGGAGATCCTGGATGCGGCAAAACCGAGATCTCCGAAGGAGCTTCTCGATGCCTGTGACATGATCTTCTGCCTGGACTGGGCTTGCACCGATACGCGGATGCGGGATCTTCCGACGCCGGCAGGGATGGACGGCGGCGTGGTCTTTGAGCGCCATAAAGCTTTGAACTGGCTCGTGGGGGTCGGGGAAAAGGCGGACTGGGATCATGTGCCAGTGGATACATGATAAAGAGAGCGAACTGTGGGCGTGAAAAGTAACGAAGTGAGGTTACAGTACACGGGCTCTCCATGCCCGCGCACTGTAACAGGATTTTGCCGATGCTCCGCATTCCGAATCGGCAAAATCCGCGACCAAAACTGTATCATACGGAATTTTCAGTTCAGAAAATTCCTACCCGTGAAAAGTAACAAAGCGAGTGCATTGCAGGGCAGGAAACTGTGATGCGCTTTTTTTCTTGCTTTTTTTAGCACGTTGTAGTATAATTACGGCACTGCGATAAAGACAAATGTCCACGCTGCGCGGTCATGAAGCGGAAGCGAAACAGAAACGCTGTCGATACCGGATCCTGTATCCGGACCGGAGAAAGATGTGGAAAGAAAACCGGAGACTTTTCTGATCGCTGGTCAGGGAAAGGAAGACCGGGATAAAGGAGAAAAATACCATGGGAGAGAAAAAGGTGATCAAAGCGGCGCTCCTCGGTGCCGGAACGGTTGGAAGCGGAGTGTATGCGCTCTCTGAGATGTTAAAGGATGAGATGTTTCAGAAAACGGGAGCTAATCTGGAGATCAAGAAGGTCCTGGTGAGGAACACAAAAAAAGAGCGCCCGGGAATCCCGAAGGAGGTCCTGACGGACAACTGGAAGGAAATCCTGGAAGATGATGAAATCCAGCTGGTCATCGAACTGATGGGCGGCGTGGAGCCGGCGAGAACTTATATCGTGGAGGCGCTTGAGACAGGAAAGCAGGTTGTCACGGCAAACAAGGATGTGCTCGCGGAGTACGGACAGGAGATCCTGACACTTGCGGAAAATAATGGATGCGATATCCAGTTTGAGGCTGCCGTTGCCGGTGCGATCCCGATCATCCGGCCGTTAAAGCAGAGTCTTGCAGGAAGTATGCTGACGGAGATCATGGGAATCGTCAACGGGACCACGAACTACATTCTGACGAAAATGTCGGAAGAGGGAATGGATTATCAGGAAGCGCTCGCGAAGGCGACGGAACTTGGCTACGCGGAGGCGGATCCGACGGCTGATGTGGAAGGTTACGATGCGGGCCGAAAGATCGCGATCATGTCCTCCCTGGCATTCAACTCCAAGGTGACATTCAAAGATGTCTACATGGAAGGGATCACAAAGATCACCTCCGATGACATCCGCTATGCAAAGGAATTCGGCTATGTGATCAAACTTCTCGGTGTCACAAAGCTGGTGGACAATGAGATCGAGGTCAAGGTTCACCCGATGCTGATCCCGGAGCAGCATCCGCTCGCGACAGTCCGCGATTCGTTCAACGCAGTGTTTGTCCATGGTGAGGCCTGCGATGACGCGATGTTCATGGGACGCGGTGCAGGAAAGATGCCGACGGCCAGCGCTGTCATGGGTGATATCATCATTGTCATGAGAAATATCGTCCATGACAACTGTGGATGGAACGGCGGCGTTGCATATAAGAATTATCCGGTAAAACCGATCGAGGAGACGAGATCGAGATATTTCCTCCGCCTTCAGGTTGCGAACAAGCCGGGCGCTCTGGCGAATATCGCGGGAGTTCTCGGAAACAACGATGTAAGCATCGCCCAGGTCGTACAGAAACGTGCGAGAGACGGTGTGGCGGAGCTCGTTGTGATCACGGATTCCGTGCTGGAGAGACATTTCAACGATGCGCTGATGATCGTGAAAGGAATGTCTGTATTGCGGGAGGTTTCCGGGATCATCAGGGTTTACGGGGATTAATACATCAACAAAAAGCATACTTGCCTGGTCAGTTGAGTCTGACCGGTAAGTATGTTTTTTTATTTACGCGAACAACGAGCCAAAGTCCGCGCTTGCGCGGGAGTTACTGGTGGAGATGATTTTCCCCGGAAAATGAGAAGCCGGGAATAAAACGGCGGTACACTCATATATTGTATCAATTCCGGGGAAAACGGACAGGCAGAAAGGGGAGCAGGATGAATGCGGAGACGTTTGAACGGTTGCTGAAACAGGCAGTTCCGGACGGGAAAGCGATCCGGGAGATCCGGATCCGGGCGGGAAAACCGGTGATGATATGGACAGAAACCGGGGAAAACGTCCTTTTTTCGGATGGAAGCTGTGGACAGATGGAAAATTGCGGGGAAGAAGAACAGAAATTGTCTGAAGAGCAGGAATTGTTTAAAAAAAACAGAAAACAAAGCATGGTCTCTGCGGACCAGGAACTGATCCGCGGGATCCTGGAAATCTGTTCCAGACATTCCCTCTATGCCTACGAGCGGGAGATCAGCCAGGGATTTCTCACGATCCGCGGCGGACATCGGATCGGGATCACGGGAAAAGCAGTGGTGGAGTCCGGACATGTAAAAACAGTCCGGGATATCTCATCCTTAAACATCCGCATCGCCCACGAGATAAAAGGATGCGCGAAATCCGTGCTGCCGCATCTTCTGTCAGGGGAAGAGTTTCTTGATACGCTGGTGATCTCCCCGCCGGGAGCCGGAAAGACTACCCTTTTGCGTGATCTGATCCGGGAACTTTCCAACGGGGGATCATGGGGATCCGGGAAAAACGTGTCCGTGGTGGACGAGCGTTCGGAGATCGCAGCCTGTTTTGGCGGGGTCCCGCAGTGTGACCTCGGTCCCCGGACGGATGTGATGGACGGCTGTCCGAAAGCCGTGGGCATGCTCATGATGCTGCGCTCCATGGCACCGCAGGTACTGGCGGTCGACGAAGCGGGCGGGGAGGAGGAGATCCGGGCGATGAAATACGCGATGAAATGCGGGTGCCGGATCCTCGCCACGGTCCATGGAGCGGACATGGAGGACATCATGAAACGTCCGGCGTGGAGAGACATCGTGGGCGAAAAGATATTTTCCCGATATGTGGTCCTCACTGGGGTACCGACACCTGGAACTGTGGCGGAGATCTATGATGAATCTGTATGTCAATGCAGGGAGAAAAGCACCTGTGAAGACAGGTATGCAGCGGCAGCATTCAGTTACCGATCTCAGCTGAGGATGACCGGAAAATGGGAGAATGAAAAGATATGAAATATGTGGGACTTTTATGCATGGCGGCAGCGGTGGTGGCGGGCGGTTTTCTGATGGCGGGGGAGTGGGAAGCGCGGGTGAAGATCTTGCTGCTCTTCCGTCAGATGATGGTCTATCTGAAGAGCCGGATCCTCTACTCGAATGAGACGCTTCCGGAGGCTCTGAAGGAAGTCGGAACACGATTTGCGGACGAGAAAAGCGGAATGGAAGCGGAAGCAGGGCTTTTTTTCCTGAGAGTGGAAAAACGGATGGAGGAAGAACGCGGAAAATCATTTTCTGAGATATGGAAAGAGGAGCTGGACAGACTTCCGGAGGATCTGCCGATGAGAAACGAGGATCTTCAGGCACTCCGGTCGCTGGGGGAAAATCTCGGATATGCGGACAAAACGACCCAGGAGCGGACGATCCTTTTCTATCTGGAACAGGCGGATGACTCGCTTGCTTTCCTGAAAAAGGAGACGGAGAGCCGGACGAAGCTTTACCGGTCGCTTGGAATGGCAGCGGGACTTTTCATTCTGGTGCTCTTTGCGTAAAGGAGGGGAAACATGGGGGTAAATCTGATCTTTAAGATCGCGGCGGTGGGGATCCTGGTTTCGGTGATGTGCCAGGTTTTAAAGCACAGCGGGCGGGAGGACCAGGCATTTCTCACGAGTCTCGCGGGTCTGATTCTGGTCCTGTTCTGGATCGTACCGTATATCTATGAATTGTTTGAGACGATCAAAAACCTGTTTTCACTGTGAGGGGGAATGACTATGTCTGTGGTACAGGCGGCGCTTTTGGGGCTTACGGCGATCCTGTTTGCGGCTCAGCTGAAGCCGTTGAAGCCGGAGTACGCGGTCTATCTCGTTCTGGCGGCATCCATCGGGATCGGATTTCTGGGACTTGCAAAGCTCGGAGTCCTTCTCGAGACTTTGCGGGAGATCGGAAACGGGATCCGGATCCGGCATGTGTATTTGACAACACTTCTCCGGATGGCGGGGATCGCTTACATCGCGGAGTTCACGTCTGGGATCTGTAAGGATGCGGGATATTCGGCGGTGGGGACACAGGTGGAGATGGTGGGAAAACTCGCGATCCTGGCGGTGAGCGCACCGGTTGTTCTGTCACTCGTGGAGTCATTGAAGGTGTTTATGGAATGAAAAGATCGGGAAAACGTAGGGGATCTGCGGTGCTGATCCGGTTCATGCTCATGATCATGGGGCTTTTTGCGGGGAACTTTTTTAGGACAATTCCCGCATTTGCGGCGGAGCCGGGGGATCCCGGGCAGGAAGTATGGACACAGGATGCGGGGAGTACGGCTCTTGATCTTTCAGAGATCGAGAATTATCTGGACCGGATCGGGGAACAGAAAACGGCGGGAATGACATTTGGGGAACTGATGAACATGATCCAGGCAGGGGACATGGAGAAAATCTTTTTGTATGGAAGAGACCGGATCGCCTCCGCGTTATTTTCGGAAATCAGGACAAACGCATCATTTCTCGCGGAGATCCTGATCCTGTCCCTGTGCGGGGCGGCCTGCTCCGGTTTCTTTGGGATCTTTGGCTCCGGCCAGCTGTCGGAGACGGGATTTTATGTGATCTGCATCTGTGTGCAGACCTTTCTGGCGGCTGGCTTTTTTTCCAGCATCCGGATCGCGGAGGAGACGACGGGGGAGATCCTGGGATTCATGAAAGTGATGCTCCCGGCCTACTTTCTTGCAGTGACGATGGCGGGCGGGGCGGTGACATCCGCCTCGGTCTGCGGGTTTACGATCGGAGCCATCGGAGTGATCCAGACGGTAGTCTCCGGATTCCTTCTGCCGGTCATGAAACTTTACATGGTGATTTCCCTGGTCGGAAATCTGTTCCGGGAGGAGATGTTCTCGGTGATGACGGAGCTTCTGGGAAAGGTTGTGGGGTGGACGGTGAAGACCATGTTCGGGATCGTTGTGGGATTTCATCTGATCCAGGGGCTGGTACTTCCACAGGCGGATGCCATGAAAAACGCGGCGGTCATGCGGGCGGTCGAGGCAGTCCCCGGGGTCGGCGCAGGGGCCGGAGTGGTTTCTGATCTTCTTCTGGGATCGGCGGTCCTAATCAAGAATACAGCCGGAGCAGCGGCAGTGGCAGTCCTGCTTTTTCTGGCAGCAGTTCCGATGGTGAAGCTTACAGTCCTTATGGTGCTTTACTATCTGGCGGCAGCCGTGATGCAGCCCGTGTGCGACAAACGGCTGACGGCATGTATAACGCAGAATGCCGCCGGACATGGGATGCTGCTGAAGATCGTGGGGTACTCGCTGGCACTGTTCGTCGTGACGATCGCGGTGATCAGCTATTCGACGAACGCGGTGTATTATGCGGGATGAACAAAATGAGAATATGCAGTTTTGAAGATGCGGAGCGGGTATGGAAGTCTGAAAAATCAGACGGATGTTTTGGAAGTGGAGTGAGCAGCGGTGGAAAAGTGAGGTGAACGGCATGAAAGCAGTGGAAAACTGGGTGCGTGACATCGTATTTTACATGATCTTTGTGACGATGGTCATGAACCTTCTGCCGGATCCGAAATATGAGAAATATCTGCGGCTGTTTGCTGGCGCGGTCATGATCCTTCTGGCGTTTGGACCGGTATTACGGATCACGGGGATGGAGACGGCGATGGCGGGGATCTTTGAAAAGATCACATTTGAGAATGATGTCCGGACGCTGAAGGAAGAGCTGGGGGCGGCAGATGAGCGCCGGATCAGGGAATTTTATGGGCGATACCGGGCTGCGGCGGAGGCGGATATCCGGTCGATGGCGGAGCATGACGGGCTGGAATGTGAGAGCGTTTCGGTCGATGTGGCGGAAGCCGGGAATATCAGCTATGTGAAGCTGGTGGTCAGGGGCAGGCAGGATCAGACCGGGGCGGGGATCGCCTCGGTGAGAAGAAAGATAGGAGCGTATTATGGAGTGGAAGAACAGGACATTGAGGTCGATGTTAAAAGGAAATAAGGAGAAAGTGCTCTTTTTATTCTGTTCCGGACTGCTTTTGTTTGTGATCTCGCTTCCGGACAGCGGAAAGACGGATCCCGGGTGGAATAATCGTGCGGCGGAGGTCCTGGCCGATGTGGTGGATGAGAGTGCGGCGGATCCCAGCGCCGGTTCGGAGACGGCAGCAAAGGCGGAGAGTGTTTCCTACGAGGCGGAGCTGGAGCGGCGGATCCGGGAACTTTTAAGGAGTGTGGACGGCGTCGGGGAGGCGGAGGTGATGGTAGTCTTAAAATCCTCGGAGGAGAGAGTCTGGCATGTGGATAAGAGCAGCACCTCCTCGGTGACGGAGGAGAGCGGGGCGGATTCCGGGAGTTCCAGGATCATACGGGAGGAAGATCAGTCGGAGAGCACGGTGCTTGACGGGAAGAGCCAGTCGCCGGTGATGGAAAAGGAGGTGAAGCCGGAACTCTCAGGGATCATCATCAGCGCGGACGGGGGAGGAAGCGCGGTGATCCGGGCGGAGATCACGGAGGCCATGGAGGCGCTCCTCGGGCTTCCGGCAAACAAGATCAAGGTGATGAAGCGGGCGGCAGGGGAATCCTGAGAAGAAATTCTCCAGGGCGGGATCCGGCTGTGGAACTTTCGGATGTCCGGAATGAGTGCATGGTGCCGGGAAAATAGATCGGTATTCTGCCGGGACTGCATATTTTAGGCGTGGAATCATAGAATGGAAGTATGAAAGTATGGGAAAGAAGGAGTTTTGCGATGAAACGGATCTTCAGAAGGAATCAGATCATTATCACGACACTGGCAGTCATGATCGCGGCGGCGGGATACCTGAATTACTCGTCGAAGAAGGAAGTGGCGGGGGCAGAGGTGTACGAGGCGGGGATGATGGACATTTCCGATTCGGACATTCTGGCGGAGAATCAGGCGAAGAGCGGAGTGGATGATGGAAGTCTCACGGAGATCGCAAGTCTGGACGGAGACGGCGAAGAGAAGCTTCCGGATGGAAATGAGGTGGCTGCGGTGCCGGAGAGTGCGGAGGTTTCTGGATCTGAGGCTGCAGGGGAGGAGACCGCGGCAGCGGGGATCGAGAATCCGGGCGAGGCGGTGCTCACAGGCGGAACGGGGATCTCTGAGTACATAGCGGGGGTTCAGCTTGGAAGGGAGCAGATCCGGGCGAAGAACAAGGAGACGTTGATGCAGATCATCAACAGTGACCAGATCTCGGAGGAGGAGAAGCAGACGGCGATCCAGAACCTGATCGGTCTGACGGAGGTTTCGGAGAAGGAGAATGCGGCGGAGACGCTTCTCAAGGCGAAGGGCTTTGTGGACCCGGTGGTCAGCATTACGGACGGGAAGGCGGACGTTGTTGTGAACGCGGCATCGCTCACGGACCAGGAGCGGGCGCAGATCGAGGATATCGTGAAGAGAAAGACGGAGATCGGGGCGGACGGGATCGTGATCACGCTGCTGGATGCGGAGGAGTGATGGGAACATGGCAGAGGATGAGAAAAAGAGCTATGCAACAGGGGGAGAAAATGGTATAATAATAGTATCTTTGATATACAGGAGGTAATTATTGTGGCAGCGGAAACAGAGAGAAGCAGTCATAAGGTTTATGAGAAGGACAAAATCGGAGAGGTCCGGATTGCGGATGAAGTCGTGGCAATTATTGCCGGCCTGGCAGCAACTGAGGTCGAGGGCGTGGATTCCATGGCTGGAAATATCACAAATGAGCTGGTAGGAAAGCTTGGAATGAAGAATCTTTCCAAGGGCGTGAAGGTGGAAGTGACAGAGGAACATGTGAGTGTGAATATGGCGCTGAACCTGAAGTATGGATATAGTATTCCGGATGTCTGCGAGAAGGTGCAGGAGAAGGTTAAGAGTGCGATCGAGAACATGACGGGGCTTACGGTGCTTGATGTGAATATTAAGATTGCCGGGGTCAGCATGGAAGAAAAGTAAAGATTATGACTGCGTGAGGGCAGAATCCCCAGAAGACTGGGGATCCTGCCCTTTTTGGCAAACTTATTCTATTTCGATGGTGTAGTTATAGCTGTAGGTATGGACGTAAAGCATATGATCTTGATACACGAGTAGGTCAGGCTGTTTTTTTAGTTTCAGGCGGGAGAGAATTTCGCCGGTGTGAAGATCAAGCTGATAGAGGTAGTCGTCCTCGGAGGTGAAGCCGTATCCGCAGAGGATGACATTGTCTTTTAAGATAAAGTTCATGGAGTTATAAGTCTGGTCAGCGCTTCGCCAGAGGAGTTTATTATCTTCCAGATCATAGGCGAACATGAAACAGGTATCCGGCTGGGCATAGCCGTTTGTCACGCTGGCTCCATAGAAGATTCCGTCCCTTAGACAGGCGTTATTTCCGTTAATGTACCATTTGTCGGTGGGATAGGTTAAGACATACAGGCAGTTTCCGGTACCGTTCTCAAAAATATAAAGTTCTTCGCCGGACCAGAGGTACTGGTAATTGTCATCATAAAAGTTGTTCCAGTCGGTGCCGATCATGGGGAGGGATAATCCTTTACTGTCGTACCATTCGTTTGCAAAATCGATACCGTTTTCTTCTTCGGATACGATTTTTAAATCAAAAGAAGCGGCGGCATCACTGGTGGGATGTGTCTCCTTGACTGTGGACAAGTCGATGGTAATGTATTTTGTCTCAGATTCAGAGCTGCTTTCTGCCGTTGTTTCTGTAGCATTTTTAGAACTGTCTTTCGTCTCTGTTTTTAATTCGATTTCAGAAGTTTGTATCGCTGTTTCTGTGGGAGTATCTGTTGAAATCGTGTTTTTCTCAGCGCCGCATCCTGATAATAGCATGCACAGGATGATGAACGGCATACATTTTACTTTGTCCATTGTATTATTTTCCTTTCTGAGGAGAATTTGGAATTCTGAAGGGATCAGAAAGAGTATACCATATTATAAGGATAAAAAAAACATCTCTCACATAAGGACTTGTGAAAGTATACATTTTCATGTATAATCCTAAATTAGGAGTACTCTGTTCTGCGCTCACATCTGTAGAAGCTGCAAAAGGCAGTTTTTCGGGATACATGGCGGCAAAAAGAGCAGTTCAGAGAGAATGACAATCAGAGCAGCACGGACTGTCGGAAAAGACCGTCGGTCCGTTCAGATAAACGGAGGTAGAAAAGTGACCAGAAGGGAAGCCAGAGAACATTGTTTTAAAATGCTGTTCTGCCAGGATTTTTACCCGGCAGATGAGAAGGAAGAGCAGTTAGAGAGATATTTTGAAGCGCCGAAGGAGGACGTGACCGGTGAGGACGGAAAAGATGAGATCCTTCATGATCCGTTTGAGAAAGAAGAGGATCGCGCATACCTCGAAAAACGCGTCGAGAAGATCATGGAGCTGATCCCGGAGATCGATGAGAAGATCAACGAGATCGCGGAAGGCTGGAGAACAAGACGTATGGGTAAAGTCGAGCTTACGATCTTACGTCTTGCTGTGTTTGAGATGAAATATGACGAGGAGATCCCGGAGAAGGTTGCCATCAACGAAGCAGTTGAACTCGCAAAGAAATTCGGCGGAGATGAAGCTCCGGCGTTTGTAAACGGTATCCTTGCAAAACTGATCCAGAAAGGCAATTAAACGATGGCAGGTGTTTACTCTGTTACACAGGTAAATTCATACATCAAAAATATGTTTGCACAGGACTTCCTTCTTCGCCGCCTGTCGGTGAAGGGGGAAGTTTCCAACTGTAAGTATCACAGTTCCGGACATATCTATTTCACGCTGAAAGACGGAGGCGGAACACTTCAGGCTGTCATGTTCGCAAGCCAGCGACGCGGTCTCAACTTCAAGTTAGCCGAGGGACAGCAGGTTGTCGTAAAAGGAACCGTGGATGTCTACGAGCGGGACGGAAAATACCAGCTCTACGCGTCAGAAATCGAACTTTCCGGGCGCGGGGACCTGTATCTGAGATTTGAAAAACTCTTAAAAGAGCTGGAAGAGATGGGAATGTTCGACCCGCAGTATAAGCGGCCGATCCCACGGTTTGCGAAGACGGTCGGGATCGTGACGGCTCCGACGGGGGCGGCGATCCGTGATATCATGAACATCGCGCACCGGAGAAATCCGTATGTCCAGCTGATCTTATACCCGGCTCTGGTTCAGGGAGACGGGGCGAAGGACAGTATCGTGAAGGGGATCCGGACGCTCGATGCGATGGGACTGGACGTCCTGATCGTCGGGCGCGGCGGCGGTTCGATCGAGGATCTGTGGGCGTTTAACGAGGAGGAGGTCGCGAGAGCGATCTTTGCGTGCAATACGCCTGTGATCTCGGCGGTCGGTCACGAGACGGATGTGACGATCGCGGACTATGCGGCGGATCTTCGGGCGCCAACACCATCGGCGGCGGCTGAGCTTGCGGTGTTTGACTATTTCCAGTTCCAGATGGATCTGAACGCGAGAAAGCAGCGTCTGATGAAGGAGATGGCGACATGTCTGGACCGGACGAAGAGCAGGCTGAGGCAGGATATGCTGACGCTTCGGTTTTATGATCCGAAGAGCCAGTTAAATGAGAAGAAAAAGCGGTTGGCAGATGCGGAGGATACATTGCTCCGGCTGATCGCGCAGAGGCAGCAGGAGGCAAGAAGAGATCTTCAGAATGCTGAGACGCTGCTTCAGAGAGAGATGAAGGACCGACTTGCCGCGGACAAGAGAAATCTTGCGGTGAAGAGTGCCAGACTCTGGGGACTTTCCCCGTTAAAGAAGATCAGCGATGGTTTTGGATTTATCACGGACGGAGACGGAAAGCGTCTGGAGACCGTGGAACAGGCAGTACCTGGAAGCCGGATCACAGTCCGTGTGAAAGACGGACGGATCGGAGCGACCGTGAACAACGTGGAAAACTATGACATCAGGACATCAGGACAGGAAAAACTGTCGCAGTGAGGAAAGACTATGGATGACGAGACAAGAAAAAAGATGAATGTAGAGGAGACGTTTGCGGCGATCGATAAGATCATCGGAAGGCTGGAAAAGGGAGACGGATCCCTGGAAGAAGCTTTTGCGGACTATGAAGAAGGTATGAAGCTCGTAAAGAGCTGCAATGAAAAGATCGAAATGATCGAGAAGAGGATCCTTGTTTTGAGCGGAGATCAGGCGGAGGGAACGAAAGATGACGGACAGTTTTAAGGAAAAGTTCAGACAGGCGGTCGCAGAGACCGAGACAGTCGTATATTCTTATCTTCCGGAGGAGACCGGGCACCAGAAGACGATCTTTGAGGCGATGAATTACAGCGTGAAGGCGGGCGGAAAGCGTTTGAGACCGCTGCTGATGCGGGAAGTATACCGTTTATTCGGCGGGAACGGACCGGAGATCGGGCCGTTCATGGCGGCGATGGAGATGATCCACACGTCCTCACTGATCCACGATGATCTTCCGTGTATGGACAATGACGAGTACCGCCGCGGAAAGCTGACGACCTGGAAAGCGTACGGATATGATATGGCGGTCCTCGCGGGCGATGCACTGATGATCTACGCGTTTGAGGTGGCTTCAAAGGCATTCACGATGGGAGCGGACCCTGCGAAGGTCGGACGTGCGATCGGGATCCTTGCGGAGAAGACCGGGATCTACGGTATGATCGGTGGACAGACCGTAGATGTGGAGCTGACCGGAAAGGCGGTCCCGAGGGAGAAACTTGATTTTATCTACCGCTTAAAGACAGGAGCTCTTTTAGAGGCCTCCATGATGATCGGCGCAGTCCTTGCCGGTGCATCCGATGAGGAGATCCGGGAAGTCGAGACAATGGCGTCCGAGGTTGGACTTGCATTCCAGATCCAGGATGACATCCTCGATGTGACGAGCACCCAGGAAGAGCTTGGAAAGCCTGTTTTAAGCGATGAGAAGAATCAGAAGACCACATATGTGACGCTGGAAGGTCTTGAGAAGGCAAAACAGGATGTCAAAGAGCTTTCCGACCGGGCAGCGGGAAGACTTGCCGGTCTGCCGGGAAAGAATGAATTTCTGTATGACATTATTGAAATGCTCGTAAACAGGAAAAACTAAGGAAGAAAAATATGTAAGGGAGTAGTCTGGAAACATGCTGCTTGATCATATAAAACAGTCTTCGGACATCAAAAAACTGAAAGAAGACCAGTATCCGGAGCTCGCGAGAGAGATCCGCCAGTTCCTGATCGAAAAGATAAGTAAGACCGGAGGTCATCTCGCCTCAAACCTTGGCGTTGTGGAGCTTACGATGGCGCTGCATCTGGCGTTCGATCTGCCGAAGGACAAGATCGTCTGGGATGTGGGACATCAGGCTTACACGCACAAGCTTTTAAGCGGAAGAAAGGCCGGATTCGACGATCTGCGCCAGTTCGGCGGGATGAGCGGGTTCCCGAAGCGAAAAGAGAGCCCGTACGATGCGTTCGACACGGGACACAGTTCCACTTCGATTTCCGCAGGGCTTGGGATCGCCCAGGCACGGGAGATCACGGGCGAAGAATATTCGGTGATCTCTGTGATCGGAGACGGCGCGCTGACCGGCGGAATGGCCTACGAGGCATTAAATAATGCTGCCCAGATCAAAAAGAACTTTATCATCGTGCTGAACGACAACGAGATGTCGATCTCTAAGAACGTCGGCGGTATGTCACGGTATCTGAGCAGTGTCCGCACGAAGGAAGGTTATGCGGAGCTGAAACTCAAGGTGGAACGGGGACTTTCCTCGATCCCGGTGGTCGGAAAGCCGATGGCATATGGGCTTTACCAGTTAAAGAACGGGATCAAGCAGTTTCTCGTCCCGGGAATGCTGTTTGAGGATATGGGGATCACCTACCTTGGACCTGTTGACGGACATGATGTGAAAACGATGATCCGCGTGTTTAAGGAAGCAAAGCGGGTCCAGCATGCAGTCCTGGTCCATGTGATCACGAAAAAGGGAAAAGGTTACAAGCCGGCGGAGGAAAATCCGGCGAGATTCCACGGTGTGGAGCCGTTCGATATCAAGACCGGAAAGCCGCTTAAGAAAAAAGAATTCCCGAGTTATACCGATATCTTTTCTGAGAAGATCTGTGAACTTGCGAAGAAGAACGAGAAGCTCGTTGCGCTGACGGCGGCAATGCCGGACGGAACGGGACTCACGAAGTTTTCGAAGGAATTCCCGAAGCGGTTCTTTGACGTGGGGATCGCGGAGGCACATGAGGTGACGTCCGCGGCTGGTATGGCGTCGGCCGGGCTGAAACCGGTTGTCGCTGTGTATTCCTCGTTTTTACAGCGCGGTTATGATCAGGTGCTCCATGACGTCTGTATCCAGAACCTTCCGGTCTTATTCGCGATCGACCGGGCCGGTCTTGTGGGAAGCGACGGGGAGACCCACCAGGGAATCTTTGATATCTCGTTTCTGAGTCTTGTTCCGGGGATGAACATCATGGCGCCGAAGAATCTCTGGGAGCTTCAGGACATGCTGGAGTTCGGCGTGAAGTTCGACGCACCGCTCGCGATCCGCTATCCGAGAGGTCAGGCGTACCGCGGACTGGAGGAGTTCCGGGCGCCGATCGAGTACGGAAAGGCGGAGATGCTCTATGAGGAGTCTGACATTGCTCTTTTTGCTCTCGGAAGCATGGTGAGCACCGGAGAGCATGTCCGGGAAAAGCTGAAGGCAAAAGGACATGCATGTACCCTGGTAAATGCGCGGTTTGTGAAGCCGCTCGACACCGATATGATCGATCATCTGTGCAAAGATCATAAGCTCATCGTCACGATGGAGGAAAATGTGTTCCGCGGCGGCATGGGCATGTATGTCACAAAGTATATTCATGAATTTTATCCGGAGATCCGGGTGATCCAGATCGCACTTCCGGATGCATATGTGGAACACGGAAATGTGTCCGTCCTTCGGGAAATGCTGGGGATCGACAGCGATTCGGTCCTGAAGCGGATCGAGAAGGAACTGGATTCCTGGAAATAAAGACAGTCTGGGAGGCGAAGATCCCGGGAAGGAGAAAAAGCCCATGAAGGAACGTTTGGATGTTCTTCTGGTAAAGAGAAACCTGGCGGAGTCCAGGGAGAAGGCGAAGGCGGTCATCATGTCCGGCATCGTCTATGTAGATGGACAGAAAGAAGACAAGGCGGGTTCCATGTTCGATGAGACTGCGAACGTGGAGGTGCGCGGAACGACTTTAAAATATGTGAGCCGCGGAGGTCTGAAATTAGAGAAGGCGATGACGCACTTTGGTGTGACACTGGCCGGAAAGATCTGTATGGATGTCGGTGCGTCCACCGGCGGATTTACGGACTGTATGCTCCAGAACGGAGCGGTGAAGGTTTACTCCGTCGATGTTGGACATGGACAGCTCGCATGGAAACTCCGGAACGATGAGCGCGTGGTCTGCATGGAAAAGACGAATATCCGCTATGTGACTCCGGAGGAGATCCCGGACCGGATCCAGTTTGTATCCATTGATGTATCCTTTATCTCCCTGACGAAAGTTCTGGGACCTGTGAAGGCACTCATGGAGCCGGATGGTGAGGTTGTCTGCCTGATCAAGCCGCAGTTTGAGGCCGGACGTGAGAAGGTTGGAAAGAAGGGTGTTGTCCGTGAAAAATCAGTCCATCTCGAGGTCATCGAGATGGTAGCATCATTTGCCGGAAGCATCGGTTTTGAGGCGCTGCATCTGGAATTTTCACCGATCAAGGGACCGGAAGGAAACATCGAGTACCTGCTTCATTTAAGAAACTGTACTGATGGCAGCACCTTCACAAACGACGCGATCGGAGCTTCCGGGATCGTCGACAAGGCACACGCGACACTGGATAAATAGGACAGAATATATGAAGAAATTTTACATCGTTGCGAATCCTGACAAAGAAAATACGAAGAACATGCAGACAGCGATCGAGGAGTATCTGACGACCCGCGGCGCAAAAGTCTCCGCCGGAAAAAGTGCTTCCGGACATGGAAATCCCTATACGGATCCTGAGGATGTTCCGGGAGATATGGAATGTGTCATCACACTCGGCGGCGACGGAACCCTGATCCAGGCGGCGCGGGATCTCGCAGGGCGTGATCTTCCGATGATCGGGATCAACCTCGGCGGTCTCGGGTATCTCACTCAGATCGGGCGGGAAGGCGATGTGAAGGAGCTTCTGGATGCGCTTTTGGAGGATTCTTACCAGATCCAGGAGCGCATGATGTTAAAGGGCTGCGTTTACCGGGACGGAAGACCTGTGAAGGAGAGTATCGCGTTAAATGATATCGTCCTGACAAGGGACGGGGATCCGCGCGTTCTGAAATTAAAGCTGTACGTGGACGGACAGTTTTTAAACGAATTCAGCGCCGATGGCATGATCGTTGCGACACCTACGGGATCGACAGCCTACAATCTGTCGGCGGGCGGGCCGATCGCACAGCCGGACGGACAGCTCATGATCCTGACGCCGATCTGCCCGCACACGCTGACATCGAGAACGATCGTTTTCGGTGCCGGAAGCCGGATCCGGATCGAGATCCCGGCGACGAACCGCGGCAGCCAGGTGGCGGCGTTTGACGGTGACACGCTGGTTCGCCTGGAAAACGGGGATTATATTGAGATCACAAAGGCAGAGACCGTGACCAGGGTAGTGAAGCTGGATCACCGGTCCTTCCTGGATATTTTGAAAATGAAAATGTATGATGCGTAGTGCGCGGGATAGTGTACGCAGAAAGGGGCAGCGGAAGACATGAAGGTTGACAGACATAGTAAGATCGTTGAGCTCATTGGGAAATATCAGATCGAGACGCAGGAGGAGCTGGCGGAATACCTGAAAAAGGCCGGATACCATGTGACGCAGGCGACGGTATCGAGAGATATCCGCGAATTAAAGCTCACAAAAGCACCGGGGAAAAACGGACGCCAGTGCTACGCAGTCATGCAGCATCAGAAGGATTTCGGAGAAAAATACATCCGCATCTTCCGTGACTGCTATGTCTCCATGGATATGGCACAGAATATTCTCGTGATCAAGACCGTTTCCGGTATGGCGATGGCGGTCGCTGAGGCGCTCGATGTGATCGGATTCCATGAGATCGTCGGCTGCGTGGCCGGTGACAACACGATCATGTGTGCCGTGCGGACGGTGGATGACACGATCATCCTGATGGATAAGCTGAAGAAGATCGTGGAAGGAAAATAGAAGAGAGCCGTTTGTTGAAGAAAACGGAGTGAATGATAGAGACAGACCGTCTGCTTTTTGGCAGGCGGTCTGTTGTTTATGATGGGTGCTTTGTCGAATGAAACGGGAAACAGAGTGCAATGCCCAACTGAAATATTTGGAAAGCATCAGGAGCGGATGCGAAGTTCCCGGAGCTGCTGCTTCATTTCAGGTGGGATTCGGAAGCTTTCGACTGCTTTCTGGATGGTCTTATTGTGGGTCCAGACATCCAGGCGGCGCTCTGTGAGCCAGGGCAGGGCGGCATCCGGCTGTTTGGCGAGAGCTGTTGCAAAATACCATGCCCGCATCATATTCAGATAGTATTCTTCGGTATGTATTTCGGCTGCCCACATAAGATATTCCGGACGGAAGTAACAAGAGTGTCAAGGGAGTTATCTGGGAGGAACAAGGACTGAAAATTTACTTCTGCATACAGTGGTTGTCACAAATTTTGCGACCACCACTGTATTATCTAATTTACGCGAATAACGTGCAAAAGTCCGCGCTTGCGAGACCTTGGCGACTGTCGCGATAACAAGGGGAAACTCGCGAAGCATGTTTTTGCTTGTTGTTAATGCCCCAGCATATTCTCCATAAAAATTCCGTATCCTCTTGTCGGATCGTTGATGAAAACGTGGGTGACAGCTCCGATGAGCTTTCCGTCCTGGATGATCGGGCTGCCGGACATGCCCTGGACGATCCCGCCGGTGAGATTTAAGAGGTCCTCGTCTACGACTTTGAGAACCAGCCCTTTATTTTTTTGCACACTTCCATAATCCACTTTTTGAATTTCGATCTCATAGTCTTTCAACTCCCCGGATACCTTGCTCCGGATGTACGCGCGCCCGCGTTGGATGTCCTGGCGGAATCCGATGGGGATCGCGTCGGCCTGGAGCGAGTCAAGAAAATGTCGGTTTACAGTTCCATAGATTCCTTCCGTTGTGTTTTCGGTCACATCTCCCAACTTTGTCCCTTTTCCGTAGTAGATCACGCCAGACATCACACCGGGCTTTCCTGTCTGGCCTTTTTCAATTCCCAGGATCTGGGTCTCGTAGAGCTCGCCGCCGTCGATATCCACGAGTGCTCCGGTATCGCTGTCACTGATCCCGTGACCCAGAGCGCCGAAGCAGCCGTTCATGTCAACATACGTCATCGTTCCGATCCCCTGGGTATCATCCCGGACCCAGGCGCCGAGCTTGTAGTGACCGTCATCTGCCAGGACAGGCGTCATGTTCACGTCGATTTCCCGCCCATCCCGCCTGATCCCGAGAATCATGGCTTTTCCTCCGGACGCGTTCACGGCATCGACCAGAGCGTCCTTATCTTCTAAAGTCTCACCGTTGATGGTCTGAATGTAGTCCCCGGACTTCAAAAGCCCGTATGCCGGTTCCACCACATTTCCCGTCTTATTTGTCACCTGTCCGGTACCGATCACCATGACGCCTTTGGAACTCAGGTAGATCCCGACAGGAGTTCCGCAGGGGATCGCACAGGAACTGTCGACGACGTCAACCTGGATCTCCTTCATGAGGATCAGACCGAGAAATTTCATTCCGACAAGGTAACTGCCCTCATTTTTTCCGCACATGGAGACGGAATCCGGGCGGTCGATCCGGATCATCCCATCTGGAATATCGGAGGAGTTTTTCAGGATGACTTCCTCACTGTCACTCTCAAAGGTGATTCCGGGCGGAAGAGAAAAATGGAAGACTTCCTCCTCGTTGACGACCAGATTCAGCTTATCCGGCACCGCATACCGGATATAGATCCAGGAAAATCCCAGAGTGAAGATCAGAGAACACCAGAATACCCGGATCAGGATCCTGCGAAACGATTCTTTTTTCATCATGGCAGCTTCCTCCTTGTCTGTTTCTGTCAGCAGTACAGGCGCGGAGATCATCCGGTTGCGATCCGAAACACAGATCAGACCGGAGAAACCGCCTATTTGATGCACTGCATATATTGAGGCTGCCAGTACCTTTTTAGTATCACCGTTTTTCAAAAGGATTATTCAGGAAGGTCCAGATCGGAAAAGGTGAGAAAAAGGAGAGACAGCTTTTTTGTCTCTCCTAGTATGTGATACATTCTGAAATTCACCCTGTCAGTTTTTTCTCATTCTGTCGATTCATCCCGGTTATAAAAATATAAGATGCGTCGTTACTTTTCACGGGTAGGAATTTTCTGAACTGAAAATTCCGTATGATACCGTTGCGGTCGCGGATTTTGCCGATTCGGAATGCGAAGCATCGGCAAAATCCTGTTACAGAACGCGGGCATGGAGTGCCCGTGTTCTGTAACGATGCGTCTGCAGATTCATCCGGCTGCCGGAAGCATAGAAACGTCATTGGAGACAACAGAACAATCCCGGGAATCGAGATGGGTTTTTGTCTCTTTTGCCAGCCGCTTCATTTCCTCCGCATTTTCAAGGACTTTTTCCGTGATCTCCGCGCCGCCGAGAAGTCTCGCAAGCTCGCCGGTCTGTTCCTGCTCATTCAGCTTTTGGATCTTAGTGGAAGTCATTCCGTTCTGCACCGATTTCCTGATTTCAAAGTGCGTATCAGCCATCGCGGCGATCTGAGGAAGGTGGGTGATGCAGAGAACCTGATGCTTTCTTCCGATGTAAGACAGGCGTTCCGATACTTTCTGGGCAGTTCTTCCGCTGATGCCGGTGTCAATCTCATCGAAGATCAGGGTAGGGATATCGTCCGTATCGGCGAGGACGGTCTTGATCGCCAGCATGATCCTTGAGAGCTCACCGCCGGATGCGACTTCGCCGAGCGGTCTTGGCGGGATACTTCCAGGGTTTGTGGAGATCAGAAACTCCACTTCGTCGGAGCCGGAGGCCGTGTAGTGGTCTGTGCGGTGGACATCGACCTGAAATTCCACATGGAGGAAATTCAGATCCCTGAGTTCCTCGGAAATCCGGTTTTCGAGAACTTTTGCGGCTTTTTTCCGCTCTTCGGACAGGCGCCCGCAGAGAAGAGCGAGGACATGTTTCTGTTCTTCGAAGACTGCCTTTGCGGCGCGGGCCAGTTCTTCATAATTTTCAAGTTCTTCCAGGCGCTTTTTCTTTGCATCAAGACTTCGCAGGACTGCCTCCTCGGTTGAGCCATATTTCGCAGTCATCTGGCGGATCAGATCGAGACGCTCTTCCGTCTGCTGAAAGTCTTCCCCGGAAAATTCCATCTCATCCAGATAGCTGGAGATCGAACGGCAGAGATCGGACAGGATACTTTCTGCATCGGAGAGACCGGATGCGATCCCGCTCAGCCGTTCATCGTAGGAGGAGACATTTTCTACCTCGTGGCAGGCCCGGCCGATCATATCGCTGTCAAGAACCTGGTATGCGGCCTGAAGACTTTCCATGATCTTCTGGCTGTGGGCATATTTGCGGAACTTTGCGGCCAGTTCTTCTTCTTCCCCCGGTCTTAAAGCGGCGTTCTCGATCTCAGTAATCTCGAAACGGATAAAGTCGAGTTCCCGCTTCCGGCTCTCGTCATCCAGAGAAAATCCGTCAAGTTTTCCTTTTAATTCCAGATATTTCCGGTAGCTTTCCGCGACTTCTCTTCTCAGCATCCCTGTTTCTTTCCGGGAATATTCGTCGAGGATCTCCAGATGTTTCTGCCTGTGAAGGAGAGACTGGTGCTCATGCTGGCCGTGGATATCTAAAAGTTTTCCGGTTACAGCCTTTAAGCGGGCTGTCGTTACGGTTTCATCATTGATCCGGCTGATACTTCTCGTCGGAGTGATCTTTTTTGAGATAATGAGAAGTCCGTCATCATCCGGATATACATCCATCGACTTTAATTCTTCACGTTTTTTCTCATCGTCGACGGAGAAGGTAAGCTCGATATAGGCATAGTCCTCACCGCGGCGGATCATATCCTTTGATGCTTTTGCACCCAGCGCGAGAGCGACAGAGCCGATAATAATTGATTTTCCGGCTCCGGTCTCACCGGTCAGAATATTTAAACCGTTTCCAAATTCTACATCTGCCTGTTCGATCAGGGCAAGATTTTTTACATGTAATCCAATCAGCATCCGGATTCCCCGCTTTCTGTAAGTCTATGAAAAATCAATAGAAACATTTGTTCGATTTCGTAAAACGAGTATAGCACACATCTGTTCGATTGTCCAGTAAAAATCGAACATTTGTTCCTGAAAAATACTCCGGTAAAAAATCGCAGCTTTGCCAGCTTTGCCGTTGCCCGGGTTCTTGCCACGGCATATTCAAGGTGATAGAATGAAAAAAATGATACATGAGGAGGAAAAGCATGAAAATCGCACTTGCGCAGATGCGTATGACCGGAAATGTACAGGAAAACCTGGAGAAAAGCCTGAAATTTTGTGATCTGGCAGAGGACTGTGATCTTCTTTTTTTCCCGGAGATCCAGTTGTCCCCGTTTTTTCCGCAATATGAAAAGCAGGATGCTGAAATGTATGTCATGGAAAAAAACGGGCAGGAGATCGCGGAACTTGCCGGTAAAGCAAAAGAACATCAGTATTACCTTTCGCCGAATGTCTATTTAAAACTTGAAAACCAGAAATATGATGCCTCCCTGTGGATCGGACCGGACGGCCGGATCCTGGATGTCGCAAAAATGGTCCATATCGCTCAGGCAGAACAGTTTTATGAACAGGATTATTATGCACCATCCGATGATGGATTTAAGGTTTTTGACACGCCGTTCGGGAAGATCGGGATCGTGATCTGCTATGACCGCCATCTTCCGGAAAGCATTCGGACCTGTACACTCATGGGAGCAGATCTGATCATCGTTCCTACTGCAAATACAAAGGCGGAGCCGATGGAGATGTTTGAGTGGGAGATGCGCGTGCAGGCAATGCAGAATCAGGTGTTTATCGCAATGTGCAACCGCGTCGGAGAGGAGGGAGAGATGGACTTTTCCGGTGAGTCCATCGTGATCCATCCGAATGGAAGTGTTCTAGCGAAAGCGGACGATACGGAGCAGCTTCTGGTGTGTGAAGTCGATCTTTCTGAGGCGAAAAAGCTGAAAAAGAAAGTTCCGTATCTTTCCACACGGAGACCGGAATGGTACAGGATCTGAAGAATGGAACAAAAGAAAACGGCCCACCCGAAAAATGGGTGAGCCGTTTCCTTTTCACAAGGTAGGGGCATTAAAAGAATATAGGTAACTATTCAGTAGGTCTGCGCACTTGCTGCGCTGACCGTAATAAAACACAGGCTTGAAGGCAAAAATCCCATCGGCAAAGCCGATTTTAAATGGATTTTTGCTCGTAACTTGCCATGCATCCGAAGGAAATCTCCGGGGGAGATTTCTGTAGGTGTGAGGGTACTGAACAGTCACGATTACAGATATTTGGAAATCAGTGTCTTATACTCATCGACACCGATGAATTTCAGGTACTCGTTTAAAACCCTATGAAAAACTCCCGCCGCCGGATGTGCCATGTCCGGGGACGGGAGCTTTTCATTTTTTATGCAAGCGTCTTTAAAAAGGTGCTCAGCAGGTTTGCAGGGATCTGTCCGGGTGCGGATGCCTTTCCGGCCGTTCCGAAGGTCACGCAGGAGCCGACAAGCTGTCCGCAGATACGGCTGATCACTCCGGAAGGACTCATGGACATCGTGATCACCGGCGTCTCATTGTGTTCCTCCTTCATTATCAGTGTTGCGTCGAGAAGTGTAAGGACATCGCGGTCACACTGCGGCATAACTGCGAATTTTACGATGTCGGCGCCGAGAGACTGCATCAGGCAGAGATTGTTCACGATGATGTTTTTGTCCGGTGTTGCCGTGAAGTCGTGGCGGGAGGCGACAACTTTTACTCCGACCCGGTGGGCGGCCGCGACGATCGTCTTCATCGTGTCTTCCCCGCGGGAGAGTTCCACGTCAACGAGATCGATGAGACCGCTGTCGATCACGGCGAGGATCGTCTTTGTGTAGGTTTCGGTATCGATCTCCAGCATTCCGCCTTCCACGCTGGTGCGGATCGTGAAGAGGACCGGGATATTTCCCAGAGTATTGCGGAATAAGGTCATTGCCTTGATCCGGACTTCCGGATCTTCCACGCCGTCGTAGAAGTCTGCACGCCATTCGATCAGGTCGAACGGAGTGTTGCGGATCATATTGACAGATTTTTTCAGGTCATTGAGATTTGTATCAGTCACCGGGATACAGATTTTCGGCATCCCGTCACCGAGTTTTACATTTCTTACTTTTACGATTGCTCCCATAATGGATAACTCCCCCTGTTTATTTTAAATGTTCTTCTTTGTCGTTTTGCGGTTATGTTCCTAGTATATATATGGAAGAAAGAAAAGTCAACACTTGCACGCGTTAAAGTTTCGAAATTTAAAGCAACGCATTAATAGGAACGATCAATTCACGGAAACTGAGAAACAGCATCGATGGATCTGAAAATCGCGCAAAGACCCGTTAAATAAATAACAGACGTTTTTCAGGAAACCATGTTTTATTCCTGCATTTTATACGCCAATTTTTACCATTCATACACGATTTTGTGCAGTTTGCACGAACCCCATTGTGCCATAGTCAGGTTTACGTTAAAATTTAGACATGAAATGTGAAATATTTATAAATAATATGAAGCATTTGGAAAGTGGGTATTGTAACAGCCTGCGGGTAACAGGCGTTACGGGTAAACAAAAAGAAGGAGAGGTAAACAGTATGAGATTAGTGAAAAGAATCACAGCAGCAGCTATGGCACTCACAATGACAGCAGCTCTTGCAGGATGCGGCAGCAGTTCCAGCAGTACATCTACAACAGCAGCAGCTGACACAACAGCGGCAGCCGTAACTGAGAAAGCGGCGGATGGTTCCAGCGCGGAGGCAGGCAGCACGTCCGTGAGCATTGACAGGGCGAAAGAGTTTGTCACAGTCGCAACCGGTCCTACGAGTGGTATCTACTACCCGATCGGCGGCGCATTTGCAACCGCATTAGGAAATGCAGGATATAAGACATCCGCACAGGCAACCGGCGCTTCCGTTGAGAACATCAACCTGATCTTAAACGGTGAGGCAGAGCTTGCGATCGCAATGCAGGACTCCGTCGTACAGGCTTATGAGGGCTTTGGTGCGTTTGAGAAGGCAGAGCCGGATCTGAGAGCCATGATGAGACTCTGGCCGAACTACGTACAGCTCGTAACCGTGGCAAGTACAGGCATCAAGAGCGTTGAGGACTTAAAGGGCAAGAGAGTCGGTATCGGTGCTCCGAACTCCGGTGTTGAGTTAAATGCGAGAATGATCTATGAAGCATACGGCATGACATATGAGGATAGTGATGTTGACTATTTATCCTACGGCGAAGCGATCGACCAGATGAAGAACGGTCAGTGCGACGCGGCATTTGTTACCTCCGGTCTTCCGAACGCAACCGTCAGCGAGCTGGCATTCAGCTACGATATGGTGATCGTTCCGATCGACGGCGAAGGCAGAGACAACCTGATCGAGAAGTATCCGTTCTTCTCCGCAAGCACGATCCCGGCCAACACATACAACAACAAAGAGGACGTGGAGAGTGTATTCGTTTACAATATCATGCTTGTAAATAAAGACGTATCCGATGACATGGTCTACGATATGCTTGACTGTATCTTCTCCGACGATGGAATCGCTACCATCAAGGCATCCCACAACACAGCAGACAAGAACATCGATGTTTCCTTCGGTGTTGACGATGTAAAGATCCCGCTTCATGACGGTGCTGCGAAGTGGTGGCAGGATCACGGTTATGAGACTCCTGAGAACTAAATTAAAAATCCTGATTCCGGTTCTTCTGGTAATCACAGCAATCTCTGCTGCCGTGTTCGCACGGCAGCAGAAAAAAATTCTGGTGATCGAAGAGCTTGAAACCGGAAATGTTTACCGGGAGATTCCGGTAAAGACCGGTGACGAGCTTTCCTTCCAGTGGGAACATTCCTTTGAGCATATTCCGTGGTACGAGTATTACGAGATACAGAAAGACGGAAGCTTCATTCTCCACACCATCGCGGTCGCGGGCTTCGGTGCCGGAATTCCGGCCGAGATGGACTGCAAATACCGCTACGAAGACGGACTCGTCTACATGGATGAGATCGAAAGCGTCTTTCCGCAGTTCAACTGGATCAATTCCCAGACAGCCCTGAAGAACATCAAGGTGAATGGCGAGCTCCTGATTCAGGGTTCTGACATGCCGCATCACGTAAAAATGGTGCTGAGGATCCGGAATGGTTTCGAAAAATAAGAAAAGGAAACTGCTGAAGAAACATCGACAACAACTCTGACAACGAAGGGAAGGGAAATCTGTATGAGCGAAAAAGAGAAAAACATCGTCCCCAGTACAGCGGAAGCAGAGATGAGCGAGGAAGAAAAACAGAAACTCCTCGAGCAGTTTGATAAAGAGAGCAAGACGAGAAAGTTCGGGTCCCCGGTATTAAAGAAAGCTTACCGGGTATTCGCGATCATCGTTACCTTATATCATCTGGTTTTCGCATCCGGTCTTTACATGCCGGAAACATTAAAGCATCGTTCCATCCATGTCGGCATGATCCTGATTCTTGCCTTCATGCTTTATCCGGCTACGAAAAAAGCGAGCCGCAAAGTGATCGCATGGTATGATTATGTATTTATCGCATTGTCAGCCGCAGTTCCGATCTATATGTGCGTAGATTATGTAAACATCATCAACCGTGCTGGAAAGCCGGACATGATGGATGTCGTGATCGGTACCCTCTTAACCCTGGTCGTTCTGGAGGCAACGAGACGTGTCTGCGGCATGGCTCTCCCGATCATCTCCATTATCTTTATGATCTACAGCTTAATGGGCACGAAGCAGGGACTCATCCCGATCGATGTCCCGGGCATCTTCCTCCACAGAGGATATACATGGCAGAAGTTAATGAGCCACTTCTTCTCGAACACGGAAGGTATTTACGGATCGTCGGTCAACGTCGCATCCACCTACATCTTCCTCTTTATCGCCTTCGGTGAAGTCATGAACAAGTGTGGCATGGGTCGGTTCTTCAACGACTTCGCGAACGCCATCGCGGGTGGCACAAAGGGCGGCCCGGCAAAGGTAGCAGTCGTTGCTTCCGGTCTTCTCGGAATGATCAACGGTGCAGCTGTAGCCGTCGTTGTTACGACCGGTTCCTTCACGATCCCGCTTATGAAAAAATCCGGCTATGACGACGAGTTCGCAGGTGCCGTTGTTGCGACCGGTTCTGTCGGCGGACAGCTGATGCCGCCGGTTATGGGTGCTGCCGCATTTATCATGGCAGATACTCTTGGCATGAAGTACAACGAACTTCTTTTATCCGCGATCATCCCGGCAGTCATCTACTACATGGGCATCCTGTTCCAGATCCAGATGAGGGCTGAGAAGATGGGAATGCAGGGAACCCCGAAGGATCAGCTTCCGAAGATGTCCCAGGTCATGAAGGAGTACGGTCATCTGGCACTCCCGATCATCTTCCTCGTTTACATGCTGTTCTTCTCCGGAAAGACGGTTATCATGGCTGCGTTCTATACGATCGTATTCACGATCATCGTGGCGCAGTGCAGAAAGAATACGAGAATGACCTTCCAGGATATTCTTGATGCGATGGTAGCGAGCGCGAAGTCTACCGTATCCGTAGCGATCGCCTGCGCCTGCGTTGGTATCATCGTTGGTTCCTGCTCGATCACAGGTTTCGCCCTGAACATGGCAAATACCATCATCAGCATCGGCGGAAAGAGCCTGATGTTCACACTGGTATTCACAATGATCACCTGCATGATCTTAGGTATGGGTCTTCCGAGTATCCCGTCCTATATCATTACATCCACGATCGCAGCTCCGGCTCTGGTACAGCTTGGTATCCCGGCCCTGGTTGCCCACATGTTCTGTTTCTACTTCGCAATGTTCGCAAACCTGACACCGCCGGTTGCCCTTGCAGCCTTTGCGGCAGCAGGTATCGCAGGCGGAAGTCCGATGAAGACAGGATGGGCATCCGTAAAGCTTGCGCTTGCAGGATTCATTCTTCCGTACATGTTTGTATACAATACAGACCTTCTGCTGCTTGATACTCCGCTTGCAAAAGCGATTCAGGTTGCAGTAACTGCTGCAGTTGGTGTATTCTTAATCAGTACAGCAGTCGAAGGTTTCCTGTTCACAAAGGTCAATATCGTATTGAGAATTGCCAGCCTCATTGGCGCTTATCTCCTGATCGACAGCGGTCTTGTGACAGATATCGCTGGTATCGTGATCTGCGCAGTTGTATTCGTATTCCAGAAAGCAGCTGCAAAGAAGAGTGCACCGGCGGCAGCGTAGACCTTCATAAATAACCAGTGAATGCACAGGGACTGCTGCAGAAACTATACTGCGGCGGTCCCTGCTTTTCTATATGTGTCTGTTAGAACACACCGGGTCAGACGTCAGACAGTTGTGATCCATGCTACGCGCAGATATTCCGAAATGGAGGTTTTGCGCAGATTGCAATAACCACTGCGGACAGATATAGAAAAACAGGGATCGTCAGAGACAGGAGGAAACAACATGCTGCTTGACGTTATTTACAGTATCTGTTTTAACATCTGCCTATTGGTAGTGCTCGCCTTCATGATGACGAAGATGGACTTTGTCCAGAGACTTCTCTTAAATGAAGAGGGCGGAAGTGAGGAAGGAAGAGGGGAGAGTGTCTGGCAGAGGATCTGGGAAAAGGTGCTTCTCGGCGTGATCTTCGGCGTCTTCTGCATCATCTCTGATTACATCGGGATTCAGGTGACAGGAGCGCTGCCGAATGCCCGGGTGATCGGTGTTCTGTCTGCCGGATTTCTGGGCGGGCCTGTCTCGGGTTTTATCACGACAGTGATTGCGGCGGCCCACCGGTATCTGATCTTTCCAGAAAGGATCTCCACGGTGGCCTGTGTGCTCTCCGCAATTATCCACGGACTCATCGGTTCCTTTATCGGATGGAAGAAGAAGGGAAACCGCCAGTACTCGAATACGTTTCTGCTCGGAGTCACGTTCATTTCCGAGATGATCCATATTGTTCTGATCCTGCTTCTCACCCGGCCGTTTGATGCGGCCGTTGAGATCGTAAAGATCGTGATCGTTCCGATGGTGATCATCAATTCCGTCGGCATGGTGATCTTCTTTAATGTTTTTAAATCGATATTCAACACGGAGGACTTAAAGGTCGCATCGAAGGTTTCCCAGTCGATGAGGATCGCGGAGCGGTGTACCCCGTATCTGGGGGACGTGGAGACGGATCCGAAGAGTGCGGGAAAGATCATCGATATCATCATGGAAGAGTACCACTGCCAGGGAGCAGCGCTGATCGACGATATGAAATTTCTGGCGCTGAGCGGGGCGTTTGCGAAGATTATCCTGACGGAAAACAATTATCCGAGACTTCTCTCGGCGACAAAGACCTACAAGACCACGCGGATCAGCCGGGTCCCGATCCCGGAAGACGGTTTTTATCCGCTTTACCAGCAGAACGTGATCATCTCGGCACCGATTCTGCTCGATGAGGGAAAGGTCCTGGCGCTCGTCATTCTGGTGAAGAAAAATGCATATTCGTATCGCGCGGATATCGAGTTTGCGATAGGTCTTGCGAACCATTTTGCGATGCAGATGAAGATCGCGAAGATGGAAAAACAGAAGGAAGAATTAAGAAAGGCGGAGCTTCGGACGCTGCAGTCCCAGATCAATCCGCACTTCCTGTTCAATTCCTTAAATACAATTTCTTATTTCTGCCGGGAGAAACCGGAGAAGGCGAGAGAACTTCTTCTGGCACTCAGTTCCTATTTCCGGAACATGCTGGATGACATTGACTACATGGTGACGCTGGATACCGAGCTGGAGCATGTGAAAGCGTACACGATGCTCGAGGAGGCGCGGTTTGAGAAACGCCTTTCCATCGAGATCAATGCGGACCCGGAGGCATTAAAGTGCTGCGTCCCGAACCTGATCCTTCAGCCGATCGTGGAGAATGCAGTCCACCATGGCGCAATGCAGAGAGAAAAAGGCGTTGGAAAGGTCATCGTGAACGTCAAGCAGGAGGAAAAATCAACCCGGATCGATGTGATCGACAATGGACCGGGAATCGATTACCGGATCATCCAGAGCCTGTACGGAGGCGAGAAGGTGGAGCACACCGGGATCGGCATGATGAATGTCCAGCAGCGTCTGATCGCGATCTACGGAAACGGGCATGGGCTGCAGATCATCTCCAGTGAGGAGGGGACGGATGTGCGGATAAATATTCCGTGCAGTGTCAATGCAGGCGCGGCACAATAAAAAGTGTATGAAATGCGGAAAACAGGAATCATCAGTGCAGAAATGTTCTGATCATTGCTATGACAGACATGGCGATGATGAAATGTTTTCAGGTGAATGAAAAAATTGTAAAAAACGACATCAGGGGGAATGGCGTTTTTTATATGCAGACAGAATGAGACAACATGGTGAAAGATGAGTTTGACATAACATGGGAGGTATGAGGTGTGAAAATAGCAGTTGTAGATGATGAGCGCCCGGCAAGAAGTGAATTAAAGTATTTGATCAGCCAGTGTGAACCCAACGCGGAGATCGCGGAGGCAGATGACAGCGAAAATTTCCTTGAGATGCTGGACAGCGAGAGCTTCGATGTATGTTTTGTAGATATCAACCTTGGCGGGATGAACGGGACGACGCTTGCCTCCATGATTAAGAGGAAGCAGCCCGACACGCTGATCATCTTTGCGACCGCGTTCCAGGAGTATGCGGTGAAAGCGTTTGAGATTGGCGCGATCGACTATCTCTTGAAACCGTTCGACTACGAGCGCGTGAAACGGGCGCTGGCGCGTGTCCATGAGAATCTGAAGGAGAAAGAGGCAGAACCGGGATATGAGATCGGAAAGATCATGGTGAACGTCGGGGCGAGCTTCCAGATCCTCGATGTGGCGGACATCGTCTTTATCGAGATCGAAAAACGCTCCTGCAAGATCCACATGAAGGATGGATCGTTCTTTCTCCAGAATGAATCACTGAACAATTATGAGACGCACCTGAAAAAAAGCCGGTTTTTCCGGATCCACAAGAGCTATCTGATCAACCTTGACTACGTGAAGGAGATGCAGGTGAGCTACAATAACGGGTACTGCGTAAAAATGAAGTACTACGATGCCGAGGCCCTGCCGATCGGGCGGACACAGGTGAAAGAATTCAGGCAGATTTTTGAAAAATAGAAATTATTAAAATAGTACGAACAGCAGACACGATAAAGAAAATATAAGCGGAATAACAAAGAGGATCCTGCAGGGAAACTGTGAGCAGCACAAAGGAAGTGTGGTTCAAGTTCTCTGGCAGGATCCTTTTTTAACAAGAATCAGCAAGAATTCTCCCACCTCTATAGGTGGTGAGACGAATTGCTATCTCTTGCATAGTGCCATAGTTGGCATGTAAATATCAGATTATTGCACATAGCTGTGCTGTGTATTGTAAACTTCTCATATATTGA
>ERZ1106950.278-NODE-278-length-58240-cov-9.987763_pt1 | contig 58240 bp, 62 predicted proteins | sample MGYA00403675_ERZ1106950 | MGnify/ENA primary metagenome ERZ1106950 (study PRJEB35170, sample SAMEA104062410) | human gut metagenome | biome: human gut; feature: human-associated habitat; material: faeces | place: Denmark | collected 2012-06-13 ... | reverse complement strand
TAGTTCATTATGAAAGTGCTTATTACAACAGGGCATATGAGGATACGATTTCTGATTTGGAGACCAGAATGTATGCAAAGCCGGAGGATGTAGAGGAATACTTAAATAACAGTCCAAAGAAACCGTATATTTTATGCGAATTCATGCATGATATGGGAAATTCCATGGGAGGTCTGGGAGCTTATATGAAGCTGATTGATAAATATGACATGTATCATGGTGGATTTATATGGGATTTTATCGATCAGGCAATTCTTGTAAAAGATCAGGTGACAGGAAAAGAAGTTTTACGTTATGGTGGTGACTTTGATGATAAACCGGCAGACTATGAATTCTCGGCAAATGGAATCGTATTTGCTGACAGGAAAGAGAAACCGGCAATGCAGGAAGTGAGGTATTACTATGGCTTATACAGATAAATTAAGAGTGGTCTATGGTGACTATACACTTGGTGTACATGGTGAAGGATTTGATTATATTTTTTCTTATGCACAAGGCGGACTCGAATCTATCGTGAAAAATGGATATGAGTGGCTGTACCGTTGTCCAAAGCCTGCTTTCTGGCGGGCACTGACGGATAACGACAGAGGAAGTAAGTTCCATATTAAAAGCGGAAGCTGGCTTTCAGCAGATATGTTCATTGACTGCAGGGGAACACAAGTCATTATGGACGGAGAAGAGCAGAAACCTTATGCACCGGACAATAACAGCTTTGGTGGGGATATTTTTGCTGATGAGATCATAGTAAAATATACTTATGAGACGATATCTAATCCGTCAACAACGGTACTTGTGACATATATGGTTGATGCATCCGGAAAAATCCGTGTGGATGTACATTATAATGGAGCAAAAGGACTGCCTGAGCTTCCGGTGTTTGGAATGCGTTTTATCATGCCGACACTTGCAGATAAATATATCTATAAGGGTTTGTCCGGTGAGACATATCCGGATAGAAAAGCAGGTGCCGAAAAGGGTATTTACGAAGTCACAGATCTGAGCTTAACACCTTACCTTGTTCCACAGGAATGTGGAATGAGAATGGATACAGAGTGGCTCGAAATTAGCAGACATACAAGTCTTGACAATAGTAGAACAGATCATTCGCCACAGACACTCCGCATTGAGAAGATGGATCGGGAATTTGCTTTTTCATGCCTTCCTTATACAGCATCTGAAATTGAAAATGCTCTGCATCATGAGGAATTACCACCAGCAAGAAGAACGGTTTTATGTGTATACGGAGCAGTCAGAGGAGTCGGAGGTATCGACAGCTGGGGAACTGATGTGGCAGACGAATATCATGTCAGTGCAGAAGAGGATATCAGATATTCATTCACCATCTGTTAGTCGCAATTGAAGTGTAGAACGGTATCGGAAAGCAGATCTAAGAAAAAGAGGGTGGCTCTAAATGCTGTTAGTATACGAAAACAAAGATAAGGGAATATCAGCAGAGTGGAAAAAAACAGTACATATGCCACCCCATTTACATGAAGCAATAGAGGTTGTGTATGTCACAAATGGAAATATTGCACTTGGAGTCGGAATGGAGCTGTATAACATGGACGAAGGTGATTTTGCGATAGTGTTTCCGAATGTAATACACCATTATCAGGTTTTTGACGAAAAAGAAAATAAAGCTATTTTCCTTTATATAGATCCGGCAGTTCTTTCAGGATTTTTGAAAGAATTACAAATATACAGTCCCAAAAATCCGGTGTTAAAAAAAGAAAATGTACATCCGGATGTGGTTCATGCAATAAAATTTTTGATGCAAAATCCAGAGTGTACTCCGATATTGGCACAGGCATATGCACAAATAATTCTTGCATATGTATTCACTGAAATACCGATGATCGATAAAAAATCATTAGGAAGTAATGATTTGATTTACAATTCTGTGGAGTATATAGCAAAAAATTTTAGAGATGAAATCAGTCTTGAAAAGATGGCATTCGATCTGGGGATAAGTAAATACGTGTTGTCGAGAATGTTTGCTAAAACTTTTCATTGTAACTTCAGCAAATATTTGAATGGCGTGCGGTTAAATTATGCAGTTGGCGCATTAGAAAATACGCAGGATACGATAACAAACATATGTCTTGAATGTGGTTTTGAAAGTCAAAGGACATTTAACCGGGTTTTTAAAGAGAGGTACAAGATAACGCCAAGAGAATATCGTAAAAGATTAGAGATTGGGCTATAGGACTACGGCAATAACACTTGAAAATAATGAAAAATAGTGTAAAAATAGTGAAAATTTAATGGAAAAACAATATAAAACAACCAACGGTTTCACAAACGCAACTAATTTGAAATTGTTCGTTGCATATAGGATTGCTATAATAAAATCACAAGATCTTGGAAAAACAAAAAATGAAAAGAGGCTGAGATTTTATGAAAACAATTGGCAATAAAATAAAAGAATTACGTCGTTCCAAAGGCATGTCCCAGAAAGATATTGCAGATAAATTAGGAGTTACCAGTCAGGCGGTAAGCAAATGGGAGAATGACGGCTCGCTGCCGGAAATGACAATGCTGCCGGATATTGCGTCCTTATTCGGGATTCAGATTGATGATCTGTTTGAATACTCTACCGAAAAACGTTACGAGAGCATTGAAAAGAAATTGCAATATGGAAGAGTCATGACAAATATGGAATTTGAGAATGAAGAAGCATTCCTGATCCGCGAGGTGGAGGCAGACCCGACGAATTATCATGCAATTTCTCTGCTTGGAGACTTTTACGGACACCGGGCAGAATGTATGTACCAAAAGTCAGTGTATTACGCAAAGCGGGCAATTGATTTACACCCAAACCAGAAGGGCGATATCAACAACATCAATAACGGAAATCATGGAAAACGGTTTGACTGGGATACAACTAATCATCAGGAGTTGATCAGATATTGGTACAAATTATTAAAGACTGCACCGGAAAATACAAGGGTATATTTTTATCTGCTGGATAACCTGATCGATGATGGACGGATTGAGGAGGCAAAAACTGTTTTAAAAGAATCCTATCAGAAAAATCCAGATGAACTGAATGATTTTTATGAGGTTTTTATCAAAGAAAAACAGGTGGGATTCGAAGCTGTGAAGGCAGAGTATGAGGCGCTGGCGAAAGCAAATGAAAATAGCTGGAGAATTTTATTTTCCATTGCAAATGTATTTTCATACAATGAATACTTTAAAGAGGCAATCCAGATGTGGCAAAAGACATTCGACTGCATGCCAAAACCACGATATACAGATTCATTTGAAGCGATGGCACAGTGCTGTGTCAGAATGGGTGATCACGAGAGTGCAGTAGAATATTATAAGAAAGAACTGGAACTTTTACGTGAGGACTGGGGCTTAAAATACGGTGCTGAGGTAGATGCATTGGAGGAGAAAATCAGGGCACTGCAGTAAAAATTCGGAGTGCATGCACTACACGGAGCTGGCAGAAAGTGTGAAACATTTTAAAGAGAAAGCAGGAGGGCGTGAGGAAATGAGTGAGATTGTAGAGAGATATATTAATGAACGCGTCGAAGAACGTGTCGAAGAACGTGTGAAGGAATGTGTCGAAGAACGCGTGAAGGAATGTGTCGAAGAACGTGTGAAAGAACGTGTAGAAAAAGAAAAGACAATTTTGGTTCAAAATCTCATGAACAACATGAAATGGACGTTAGACCAGGCACTTGACGCACTTGGAATTAAGGGGAAGGAAAGAACACTTATCACCCAGCAGTTGCAAAAATAATAAAGCATTACGCAGGAAGAGACTTCAAAAAAGGGAGTCTCTTTTCTTTATAGCAAAAAGCGTATTTCATACCACAAGCCCCATTCTTCCACAAAATTGTTGTCAAAACCGCCACAGAGTTATAATATAGTAAAAAGACGTGCGCAAAGCAGTCCGTGAAAAGAAAAGTAACAGGCAGGTCTGGTTGATGCATAGAAGTGATCGTTACGGAAAATAGAGGAGAAAAAGATGTTATTAGAACCAATTATCACAAGTTTATTAGAGACAGACATGTACAAGTTTTCGATGGGACAGTGTATTTACCATCAGTTTTCAGATTATAAGACAACCTGGTCTTTTAAATGCAGAAACACCGACGTTCACTTTACCCATGAGATGGTGGAGGAGATCAAGGAGCAGATCAAGGCATACTGTGGATTGCGTTTCACAGAAGAGGAGCTGGAATATCTGCATAAGATCAAATGGATGAAGGGAAGCTATGTGGATTTCTTAAGACTGTGGCAGCCTCGATATGAAGATTATGAGATTACGGAGGACGCAGAATGTGGACTGACGATCGAAACATTCGGAACATGGCTGAACACTTCCCTTTATGAGATTCCGACACTTGCCATTGTAAATGAAGTTTATTTCCGCATGGCATATCATTATGACGATCTGCTTGCAAGTTTTGAGAAAAAGCTGGATGAAAAAATAACTTTATTGAAAAACGGTACGTATAACCTTGGACTGTTCAGCGAATTTGGACTCAGAAGAAGACTCTCTGCCGGGGCACAGGAACTGGCAGTGAAAAAATTAAACGAGAATAAATATCCTGGCTCTACGTTTGTAGGGACATCCAATGTTTTCCTTGCAAAAAAATATGGCATCACTCCGGTAGGAACGATGGCGCATGAATGGATCATGTGTGTCGGACAGGGAAATCATAAGCACAATCCGGCATATTCAAACTGGTATGCGCTGGATTGGTGGGTAAAAGAATACGGTATTTTAAATGGAACAGCATTGACCGATGCTATTACAACAGACTGCTTCTTAAGAGATTTCCAGTTGACTTACGCAACACTGTTTTCCGGTGTGCGTCATGACAGCGGCGATCCGTTTGAGTGGGGAGAGAAAATGATCCGCCATTACGAGAGCCTTGGAATCGATCCGAAAACGAAAACACTGCTATTTAGCGACAGTCTTGATTTCGAGCGTGCAGATAAGATCGCATCTTATTTTGCAGGAAGAGTAAAAATTGCATTTGGAATCGGAACTTATATTTCAAATGACACGGATGTTCCGGCGTTGAATATTGTCATGAAGACAACCAAGTGTAATGGAATGGATGTTGCCAAGATTTCGGATACTCCGGGAAAAGGCATGTGCAAAAATCCGGAATATGTGGAATATCTTCAGAGATGTATCAGCTGGAGAATGGAAAACGACAGATAAAAAGAAAGGTGTGGGGGTATGCAGAACTATTCAGGAGAAGCTGGGTTACAGTATCATTTACAGATCAGACCGGGGGATGTGGGGCGTTATGTGATCCTGCCGGGAGATCCAAAGCGGTGTGAGAAGATCGCAAAACATTTTGAGGATGCAAAACTTGTGGCGGACAACAGGGAGTTTGTCACCTACACAGGTTATCTGGAAGGTGAGAAGGTCAGCGTGACATCCACCGGGATTGGCGGACCGTCCGCATCAATTGCGATGGAGGAACTGGTGCAGTGCGGTGCAGATACATTTGTGCGTGTTGGAACATGTGGCGGAATCGATCTGGATGTCAAGGGCGGTGATATTGTGATCGCTACCGGAGCAGTCCGCATGGAAGGAACCAGCAGGGAATACGCACCGATCGAGTATCCGGCAGTGGCAGATCTTGAGGTGGCAAATGCACTTGTTGCGGCAGCAAAGGAACTTGGGTTTACTTATCATACCGGAGTAGTCCAGTGCAAAGATGCATTTTACGGACAGCATGAGCCGGAGCGCATGCCGGTAAGCTATGAACTTTTGAATAAGTGGGAGGCATGGAAACGTCTGGGCTGCAAGGCGTCTGAGATGGAATCAGCGGCATTGTTTATTGTGGCTGCGCATCTGAAAGTCCGCTGTGGTTCTGATTTTCTGGTCATGGGAAATCAGGAGCGCAATGCCCTCGGCATGGATAATCCGATCGTTCATGACACGGAGGCAGCAGTGACGGTCGGTGTGGAGGCAATCCGCAGACTGATCAGGGCAGACCGTGAAAAATAATGCGTGAGCGGGAAAAGTTTTACCTGAAAAGCAGATTTCAATGGAGAACAGAAAATGGGGTGTGAGAATCATGGAAGCAAAAAAGTATCGTAGGATTTTTACAATTGTAGTTGATTCCTGTGGAATCGGTGGAGCAAAAGATGCAGAACGTTTCGGCGATGCGGGAACCGACACGTTAGGACATATTGCGGAGACGGTGGGCAATCTTTCAATTCCGAATATGCAGAAACTTGGAATTGCCAATTTAAAAGAGCTGAAGAATATCGCACCGGTGGAAAAACCAATGGGATATTTTACAAAACTCTCTGAGGCGAGCAACGGAAAAGATACCATGACCGGACACTGGGAAATGATGGGACTTCATATTACCAAGCCATTTTTGACATTTACCGAGCACGGTTTTCCAAAGGAACTGATCGATGAATTGGAAAAACGTACCGGTCACAAAGTGATTGGAAACAAGAGTGCGAGTGGAACCGAAATCTTAGAGGAACTGGGCGAGGAAGAGATCGCAACCGGGCACATGATCGTGTATACATCTGCGGATTCGGTTCTTCAGATCTGTGGAAACGAGGAAACGTTTGGGCTAAAGGAGCTTTACCGCTGCTGTGAGATCGCCAGAGAGATTACCATGAAAGATGAATGGAAAGTTGGGCGTGTCATTGCAAGACCTTATGTTGGAAAGAAAAAAGGTGAGTTTGTCCGCACCAGCAACCGTCATGATTATGCCTTAAAGCCATATGGAAGAACCGCATTAAATGCGTTAAAAGACGCCGGATATGATGTGATCTCTGTCGGAAAAATCCGGGATATTTTTGACGGGGAAGGAATCACGGAATCCAATAAGTCCAAAAGCTCGGTACATGGAATGGAGCAGACGATCGAGATCGCAGAGCGCGATTTTACCGGACTTTGTTTTGTGAATCTGGTAGATTTTGATGCACTTTGGGGACACAGAAGAAACGTAAAAGGATACGCAGAGGAACTGGAACGCTTTGACGTGAAACTCGGCGAACTTCTTAAGGTACTTCGGGAAGATGATCTTCTTATCATTACGGCAGATCATGGAAATGATCCAACCTATAAGGGAACAGACCACACCAGGGAACAGGTGATGTTTGTTGCATATTCGCCTTCCATGAAGGGATCAGGAAAGCTTGAAGATCAGGATACATTTGCAGTGATCGGGGCAACGATCGCAGATAATTTTGGTGTGCAGATGCCGGAAGGCACGATTGGTACGTCATTGCTTGCAGAGTTGAAGTGACATAAGAACGTGAAATACTGAAGTGACAGAAGAGTGGAAAATACTGATGTGCTGGCATATTGGGAAAGCAAAATAAAGCAGAAAATCAAGAAATACATCTTTGCATGATGAGTAAGCTATACGATGCCTGGGCAGCCGGCAGGAGAAAGGAAAAACATGGATAAAAAAGATATTTTAAGCAGAGTAGATCACACACTGCTTTCACAGACTGCAACATGGGAAGAAATCCGGCAGATTTTAGACGATGGAATAAAATATGGATGCGCTTCTGCCTGTATCCCGGCTTGCTATGTGAAACAGGCAGCAGAGTATGTCGATGGAAAACTGCCGATCTGTACAGTGATCGGATTCCCGAACGGATACCACACAACGGCGACCAAAATTTTCGAGACAAGGGATGCGGTCGCAAACGGAGCTGACGAGATTGATATGGTCATTAATATCGGATTTTTGAAAGACAAACGGTATGATGAAATCGAGCAGGAAATCCGAAAAATCCATGAGGCATGCAGCGGAAAAATCTTAAAAGTGATCATTGAGACATGCCTTCTGACAGATGAGGAGAAGATCAAGATGTGTGAGATCGTGACGAATGCAGGCGCAGAGTTCATTAAGACCTCCACCGGATTTTCCACCGCAGGAGCAACTTTTTCGGATGTGGAACTGATGCGAAAACACATCGGTGCGAACGTGAAAGTAAAGGCAGCCGGAGGAATCTCTTCTTTTGAAGATGCGGAAAAATTTATTGAGCTTGGCGCAGACCGGCTTGGCACGAGTCGGCTGGTGAAAATTATGAAAAATGTATAAGTCGTTGCAGAAATTGAGTAAAGACCATAAAATAAGCGGTTTTTACTCAATTTTTTTTGCATACTCGGAAACAATATGTTATAATTCGTGCATTGCACTTACACTATGACAGAGTAATGTGTATGTGCTATGAGATGGAGAGGAATGCAAAGAAAATGCATAAAAGAAGCCGGAGGCAGGATTGAGTATCGTCTTTGCCTCCGGTTTACTTTTGATTTTTGACAATTTTACAGGTATTCCACTAATTCTTTTACAGGAATACGGTCTTTGGCTGGTTTTACCACACTGGCATCTGCATAACCGATGGCGAGAATATTGATCGGTTCTAAGGAGTCAGGAAGTTTGAATTCCTCTTTTAGCACATCCGGTTTGAAATAACAGATCCAGACAGTTCCAAGTCCCTGTTCGACAGCTTCTAACATCATGTGGTCTGTTAAAATGGATGCGTCAATGTCGGTTGTCTGCATTCCGTCAAAAGGACGTTTCCATGCTTTTGTTTTGTCGGCACAGACAATGACAGCGACAGGTGCGCCATAAATATTAGCTGCTTTTCCAAGTTTTTCAAGACTTTCTGGACTCAGTACGACAAGCAGTTTTACAGGCTGCTGATTGGCAGCAGTAGGGGCTGCGTGTGCAGCATTTAAAATTTTATCCAGTTTTTCAGGTTCTACTGGTTTGTCAACGTATTTTCTGACAGAGAAGCGTTCGTTCATAATATCTAATAATTCCATAAACATTCTATTCCTTTCATCGTTTTCTTGCGTTATTGGATATCCATGCTATAATTATATTTTATTTAGACTTTTTAGCAAGTATGCACTTTTTTGGAATATACTATCTAAAAAGTAAGTAAAGATTTTGCAGGGAGAGAAAAATGGCAGAGAAAGAGTTTACATGTCCGGTTGCGGGAACACTGTCGATGATCGGCGGAAAATATAAGTCAATTATTTTATATCATTTGATGAAGGAGACGTTACGTTATAGTGAGTTACATAAAAGAATGCCGAAGGCAACGGATAAGATGTTGACGCAGCAGCTTCGGGAATTAGAGAAAGACGGGCTGATCCGAAGAACAGTTTATCCGGTTGTGCCGCCAAAGACGGAGTACAGTATGACTGATTTTGGCAGGACGCTGGCACCGATCATTGAAGCGATGCAGCAGTGGGGACAGACGCATCTGAATATTGCAGGATGCGAAGAGAGAGGCACTACTGGAACAAGGTACAAGTGAACAGAGAGTCAAACTAAACATGCATATTTTTTGAAAAACATGTTTCATTTAGAAACGGATGTGGTGAACATAAGTATGTTTATGTAAGATGTTATTTTGACATGAGTTCTTTTACTTCTTCTACACCGTAGGTATCTCCGGCTTTCTGGAAAGCGGTGATAGCTTTTTCAAAATAGACAGCCGCATCCTCTGCTTTATCTGATGATTTCAGAATTTCGCCAAGACCGCGGTAAGCACAGCCGATGGAGATAAGATCGTTCGACTTTTCAGCAAAATCTAAGGCAGAAAGCATGTTTTTTTCTGCGAGAGGAAGATCATGAAGCTTCATGGAAACATAGCCCTGCTCATAGAGATTTGCGGAGCGGGCAAGTGCATCATCCGGGAAATTTTTTTCAATGAGTGCTTCTTCCTGTAAAAACAAGTTCATAGCCTTGTCATACGCACCAGCCATCCGTTCAATCATGCCTGCCTGATGGATTGCAATGTGTTTTTCTTCGTGATCAATTGCACACGCAATCAACTGCGATGCGTAAGTACGAGCCTCTGCAAAATGTTCTAGAAAGCTTTCTGCATAAATCAATCCCATGAGAACCTGCCAGTAATTGTCATGGTCGGTGGAAGGAATCTTTGCATAACATTCTTTATAAAGCGTTTCTGCATCAGTGTAATTGCCTGCGTCAAATAATGACCAGGCTTTCGATAGGGTTTCGGTCATGGGAAGCCTCCTTGTTTCTCAATTATAATATTTCTTTTCCGACAGGTTCTCCCCAATCAAAATCACAAACTGAAATTTATATAATTATCTCTCTAACTTTCCCCATTTTACAGGCTTTCCCGCCTGTCCATTAGTGAAATGATATGTAGTTTCCCTTATTTTTACCCTTATGAGATAATCACAAGGGAAATAAGGGAATTTTTTTAATCATTGCCTACCACTTTATCAAGAAGCCTAACTGATTTTCGTTTAGCATCTCTTGTGGAGTGAGCATAGACATTCATTGTGGTACTTACATCTGAGTGTCCTAACAGTTCCTGCACATCTTTTGGGGCAGCTCCATTTGCTAAAAGGTTGCTTGTATAGGTGTGCCGTTACGGTATAATAACGACAAACGGAAAAAGCCTTTATTTTCAAGGGGTTTGAGCGTTTGCCGTCATTTATTCAATTCCTTTTCCAAGTTGAAATATGACGAGAAAATTATCGAATAAAGGAGGCTGTTTCATTAACGACAAAATTTAATAGTGCCAGCGGTCCGGTATATTGCCGGATCGCTGATTGCCGTGGGCGTTTCACTTTTACAGGTGGGCGTCCTTTTTTCATACCCATTTTCAGGAGAAAGGAGATTCACATGGAATTAAACGAAATGGAAAAAAGGCTGCTGTTTCAGGTTGAAGGTGACTATCAATCCAAAATTCTGAATGAGCTTTACATGACCGCCCGGTACACAAAGAATCTCGAACAGCGGAAGGCAGCGGAAAATCTGATGGAAAAGTTACGCGTCCTGACGGATGCCGAGTGCATGGACATCGTGCGGGATATTCAGAAGAATTACCGTCTGCCCTACCCGCCCCGGACGATCGGGGAAAAGATTGCCGAGGCCAGACAGCAATCCGGCGCAGAGAAATTGAAGGGGCATGACATCATGGCGCTGGAACGCTTTGACCCGGAGGTAAGGCACATGATCGTCTTTGATGTGCTGTCTTATGATTCCCCTGTGGGTGACAGGGGCGATAAGATGCGCCTGTTCCTGACGGATGCCGGCTATCAGAAATTCTTAGACAGCCAGGAACGGGGCGAAGTCAAACTGAAAAACCATGCGAAGGTTTCAGGCGGGCACCTCCACTATGACCGCAGGGACCGCGCCTTGTAACGGAAATAACCGGAGAAAGGAGGCTGTGAAATGGCTGTATTCCGGGTAGAAAAAACGAAGGACTTCACGATCATGTGCAACCACCATCTGCGCAATACGGAACTGTCCTTAAAGGCAAAGGGGCTTCTCTCCCTCATGCTGTCGCTGCCGGAAGATTGGGATTATACCACAAAGGGACTCGCCCATATCTGTAAGGACGGTGTGGATTCGATCACTACCGCCCTGAAAGAGCTGGAGCGGCACGGGTATCTCACCAGGCAGCGCCTCCGCTATGAGAACGGGCAGCTCGGAGATATTGAATATACCATCCATGAAAAGCCTGTAAACGCTGAAAAACAGACGTTTCCACCTAAACGGGAAAATCCAAGACAGGTAAATCCAGGACAGGCAAAACCTGAACAGGCGGAACCTGGACAGGAAAATCCCGCACAATTAAATACTAATCCACAAAGAACTAAAAAATCAAAAACGGATATATCAAGAACCCATCAATCAATCTATCCAGCAGAGCCGGAGGCGGCAGGCCGCCCGGATGGGATGGATCGGATTGGATTGATAGACGCATACAGCAAAATCATCAAAGAAAATATTGAGTATGACTGTATGGTCTCCCGGTATGGGAAAGAACGCTTAGACGAGACCGTGGAGCTTATGCTTGAAGTGGTTTTATCCAAACGCCCCTTTATCCGTATCGCCGGGGATGATTTTCCCAGGGAGGTGGTAAAGGGCCGTTTCCTGAAGATCAATTCCGGCCACCTGGAGTATGTCTTTGACTGTATTGACAAGAACACTACAAAAGTCGGGAATATCAAGGCATACCTGCTGGCGGCGCTGTATAATGCCCCGGCAACAATGGACAGTTATTACCGTGCCGAGGTCAACCATGACCTGTACGGCTGTTAGGCGCCTCTGGGCGTCTTTTTTCATCACGGAAAGGAGGCGGGGCACGATGAAAAGAAATTCTGTGCCGGCATGATGCCCGGCGTAACCAAAGAACAGATTCAGGCGGCGCGGGAGGCGGACCTGTTCGCATACCTGCAGTTCCATGAGCCTGGGGTACTGAAACGGGACGGACCCAATTACCGGCACAAGGAACATGACAGCCTGGTCTATGTGACCGGGAAAAGGTACTGGTACTGGAACAGCCGGGGCCGGAGTATCAACGCCCTGGATTATCTGATCCAGATTCGGGGCTATGGGCTGGTGGATGCGGTCCATACGCTGGTAGGCGGAGAAATCCAGCAGGCACCGGCCTATCGGAGTGCAACAGAAAAAGCCCATGTGCAGAAAGAACCGGAGAAGAAACCTTTTTCTCTCCCCTGGGCCAGACGGTGTGCTACCTCTGCTGTTTCCTATTTACAGCGGCGCGGGATCAGCTCTGATGTGATTGGCCGGTGTTTCCGGAAAGGGCTGTTCTATGAGGCACGGTATCATGGCGAGCCGGTCTGTGTGTTTGTGGGAAAGGATGAAGCCGGCAAAGCGAAGTTTGCCTGTATGCGGAGCATTACCGGCAATCTCAGAAAAGATGTTTACGGCAGCGACAAGGAATATAGCTTCTGCTATCCACCGAGGAATCCGGGCAGCCGCCATGTGGCGGTCTTTGAGGCACCCATTGACGCCCTTTCCCATGCCACGCTGCAGGAATTGAAAGGCTGGAAATGGGACGGCTATCGGCTGTCTTTGGGCGGCACTTCCCATGTGGCGCTGACTGCATTTTTGAAACGCCACCCGGAAATCCGGCGCGTCAGCCTCTACATGGACAATGACCTTGGAGGCCTTAAAAATGCCAGGAGGATCAAGGCAATGCTCCATGAAGATCAGCGGTTCAAACATATCCGGGTGGGGATCAACCCGCCCCGTATAGGAAAAGACTACAACGAAATGCTGCTCCATGTTACGAAGAAAATGAAAGACCATCAACAACAATGCCGCCAGAAACAGGCGGCTATTTCAATTTGACAGGAGGATTTTAGAAATGATGAACACAGAGAACACCGCTTTACAGATGATTGCCGAAGCTGCCCGGTGTCCGGACTATGGCCCCGACATGGTTAAGGCGCTGATGAAAAAGCTGGATATGAACGAGAAAGGCTTTGCACTTCTGATGAACGTCGCCCCTTCCACGGTTCGGCTCTGGACCAGCGGTGCAGCGCAGCCATGCGGAACAGCAAAGCGGCTCATGCAGATTTACGAGACCGGGCCGGAGATCGTCGGCAAGATTGCCGGAGGGCAGCCGCCGGCAGATGGGAGGAATCTATAAATGGCACCGGTCACTATGAAAGATGATGCGCTTCCGCAGATTCACTTAGTCCGTGATACAGATTTAGGCGTATTTGCCTATGAAATCCATATCCTGGCCGGGGATTTCCTGCGGGAAAGTGAATTCAACCTGCGCTCACTGGCAACCAACACCGGGCCGGATTCTATCGCTATCATGGGAAAAAACCACATATGGCTTGCTGATGCCCTGTCTGCCTACTATCCCACAGGAGAGCTTTACCGGATGGCCGCCATGACGGAATACCCCGGCGCCAGGGCTTTCCTGTTCCACACAGAGCGTAAGGAGGACGGACGGCTGTACGGGGATGTCCTGATGACGGACCTTGACACGCTGCGGCAGGACATAGAACGGAATACCCTCTACCCTTACGGAGTCAACATGGAATACCGGGACGGCACGAAGGCGGAGGCAGGCATTGAAAAATGGGAGGCAATGGAACTATGCGAAAAGGACGCCCTGAAAACCTGGCGCTACCTCTATGCGCCGGAGCAGGTGACGGAATGGCAGCACCACTATTCCAACCTGTTCAGCCAGTGGAAGGCACAGGCATTTTCCTATATGCCCCAGGATTTGGAGGAACGTCTGAATGTGGAGTATATGGAGGAGGCGCAGAACCCGGACACAGATATGTACCGCATACCCCTGGGAACGGCGAAGCAGTTGCTTCTTGACGGGGCTTCGGTCTACCGCCTCCTTCCCGGAGGGGCGGAAAAGATTGCGCCTATTGCGGCTGTCCGGGCGGGCCTCTGGTATAAGCATTATCGGGAGTTTGCCGTTACCCCGGAGGACCTGGGCGCGCTTGACCGGCTGGTCCGCAGGGAGACAGACCGGCTCATGAGAATACGCCCGCAGCTTGATAAATCACAGGAACGCCGCCCTTCCCCGGAGCGGTGATTTTTTATGACAGACTGGAGGTGATATTGATTGGCGGATAACATACAGCATGAAGATTTCGGGGAAAAGATCGGCGGCGCGAAAAAAGACTTATGGAAGGACCGGGGGCTCTATGTGAACGACCTGGACGCCATGAATGAGCGCGAAGCCGAGAAATTTGTAAAAAAGGATAATATCTGGAAGAAACCGGATTATCAGGCCATGCTTGATGATGGGATTCCCCTTGGCGTGGTGTATTTCATCAAAAAGGCGAGGGACGGGCTGAACGCCTCCCCGCAGTATTACCGCAGGGATGATACGCCGGAGAAACGCCTTGCAAGGCAGAAAGAATATATCCAGACGGTACGGGAGCTGCAGGGCGCGGTTTCGGAAGTCCGCACCGTGGAGGACGCCATGCAGGTCTATGACCGTTTCTTTGTGGAAAACGGGTATCTGGAACAGGTGCAGGGCTGGGGCAGCGGAATCCATTACCATGCAACGGAAAAGGGCCGTGAGAACCCGGCCATTACAAACAAGCTGTCCAATACCCTGATGGTCCGCTCGGCAGGATATTTTGAGCGGAACTTCACACAGAAAGCACAGAAGGAACAGTTTGGCGTTTCCAAAGACCAGAAGGTGCCGAAGGGCTATGCGATCCATTTCAACGACGGGAAGAATACTTATTCCAAAAATAATGACTGGAAACCTGATACCTGGTATGTGACGAAGGGCTATTCCATCTTACAGACAAATTTTGAAACGCGGGAGGCTGCCCTGAAATGGGTGCAGGAGCTGGCAAAAGGCCGCAGCAAAAGCGGAAAGACGCGGTTTGTGCCTCCACAGCTTATCGCTGTGCGGCGAACCGGGCCGGATTACAGAAACGGCGCAGAGATTACCGGTCAGCACTACCTTGATACTTTCGGATTTCGCGGCGGTGAGTTTGGGAACTGGATGAACCAGAATGACCGGCAGGCTTCCCTCAACATGGGGTTTGAAGCGCTCAAAGATTTGGCGGCAGCCCTGCAGGTCAGCGACAAAGATATTGCCTATCAGGGGACGCTTGCTATCGCTTTCGGCGCCAGGGGCAGCGGCAATGCGGCAGCCCACTATGAACCGCTTCGCAAGGTTATCAATCTCACGAAGATGCACGGGGCCGGCTCTTTGGCACATGAATGGTGGCACGGGTTGGACGATTACCTGGGTACGAAAATGGGCGCAAAGGGGATGCTCTCAGAACAGCCCCGCCTCTATGCGCCATTTCAGAAGTTAATTGAAGCCATGAAATATAAACCGGAGACACCGGAGCAGGCGGTGGCCCGTACCGAATCACAGACGGAGCGCACCCGGAAAAATGCGGCAAGCTGGCTGGATTCTGCGGTGCTCGGTTCTCTGAAACGGCATGGCAATGAGGAACAGATGGAAACTTACGCGGTTCTCAGGGAGGCGTTTCTGTCCGGCGAGGCCGGCTCCGTGGAACAGATCAGTGCCTTTAAGAAGTCTGTCACCGGGCGGGTGATCCCCAAAAGTGAGCGGGAAAGGCTGGAAATATTCGAGCACATGCTGTCCGGGATGCAGACACAGGAGGCCCCGCAGATTGGACGTGTGGAGACCGATTTTTACCGAAATTCCGTGCGCATGGGAAAGGAATGTGAAAAGGACGGCGGCTATTGGGACAGCAACGTGGAAATGACCGCCAGGGCCTTTGCCTGTTACATCAAGGATAAGCTGCCCTATCAATCGGATTATCTGGTGGGCCATGCGGATTGTGCCGTTACCTTTGTTTCCGATAAAGACGGAAAAATGGAGGTTTTGAAAGCCTATCCTGAAGGTGAGGAACGGCGGGCTATCAACGCGGTATTTGACGAGATCGTGGCAGACCTGAAACGGGAGCAGATACTTACCCATTCGGATGTGACGCTGCCCCTTCCGGCGCAGCCATTAGCAGAGAATGAGCAGATTTCCATATTTACGGCAGAGCGGCCTTCGGTCATGGCACAGCTTGCAGCGGCGAAGCCGGCAGAAAAAACTACCCCGGCACAGGCGGTCCCGAAAAAGAGCCGTGTGCCGGAGATTTAAGGAGGTGTGAAAGATTTTGGAAGAAAATAAAGATTACCGTGCTTACCGGTACGGCGATCATTTGGAACCAGGTGCAGAGCTGAAAATCGAGCACAGTGTTTCTTGTGAAGATGTGGATATTTCCTCCCTGATTACAATGGGCGCCGAAAATCTGGAGGCCATGCGCCAGGGAAGTATCGACGGTGAACAGAAAGCCTATGAGATTGTGGTCGCGGCGGCAAAGCAATGGGAAAAGCAGGCAGCCGCCACGCAGATGATCAACCGGGCGCTTTCTTACCTGCGAACCCCGGAGGTGACGCATACCGCAAATGAATGGCGCAAAACCGGCAACTGGCGGAATGACGAAGAAATCAGCAACCGTGTCTACCGCATGAGTTGTGGTATTTGGGAAGATACCAAATATGACCGGGAAACCAAACAGAGCGTACCGGTTGCCTGGTATGTGACCTGGGATGTCTATGTGAACTCCCCAAAGCAGGGCTATGGCGAAAAGATTGCCGGGCAGAATCAGAAACGCTACACGGACAAAACCGCCGCTGAAAAGTATCTGGAAGGCCGGAAAAAAGCCTACTCCCATTTATTCACGGAAATTTCCCCGCAGATACCAAAACAGTATGAGCACCATTTCACTGTATATGGAGCACTCCTGCCGGGGTACACGGTGGAGGGTCAAGAACCGGTAAAAACAGACCGTACCGCCGCCGATGTTTCGGAGGGCGGTATTTCTATGCCTGAAAAACCGGAGAAACCTTCCGTGCTGGGAAAGCTGTCTGCGGCCAAAACGCAGGAGAAAACATCTGCTGCTCCCGGTGCGGCAAATAAAAAGAAGGAGGATATGCAGCTATGAAGGTGTTAATGGTAGAGCCGGGCAAATCGCCCTATGAGACTGAAATTGAGGGCGGGCTGGAATCCTTGCAGGCAGCCGTTGGCGGAGATATTCAGGCAACTTATCCCTTTGACGATCTGGTTGGGCTGATCTGCAATGATGAAGGCAAGCTCATAGGTCTGCCCTTAAACCGGGCACTTTATGATGATGAGGGCCATTTGTACGATATTGTTCCCGGCAATTTTTTGATCGTCGGTTTGGGCGAAGAAGATTTTACAGACCTTCCCGCTGACCTGATAGAGAAATACACGGAGCGATTCAAATACCCGGAGAAGTTCTTCCGGCTGGCGGGTGAGATCGTTGCGGTGAAGCAGCCCATCCCACCGGAAGAAAAGCAGCAGCCGGCTTCTGTCATGGAGGAACCGGGCAGGGATGACATAAGGCTTGACGATACCACGGATTTGGCCTTTGACCTGGATGAATTTTTCAGGCAGAACAGCGGGGCCTATGCAGACCTGTACCCGGATTCCCATGCAGAGAAAGAGCGCATGGCGGACGAGCTGCTTTCAGGAGATACCGGAAAAATCCGAATGAGGCTGGCGGCATTTGAGCGCGAGGAACACATGGAGGGAGAAACAGCGCCGCTTTTAGCGCGTATTTCTTCCTATGAAAAAGAGTACGGGATCAGCACTTATTCTATTTATCAGCTTGGCTTATCGGACAATACAGATAACCTCCGTTTTATGTCTCTGGACTGGCTGGAAAGCAAAGGGTTTTCCGTGGATCGGGATCATTACCAGATGGTCTATGCAAGGCAGCGGGAACCGGGCGAAACACTGGAGGATATTTACAGGCGGTTCAATATCGACCACCCGGAAGATTTCAGGGGCCACTCCCTTTCCGTTTCCGATGTGGTGGTCCTGCATGAGAATGGCGCGGACGCCGCATATTACGTGGACAGTATCGGCTTCAAGGAGCTGCCGGGCTTCTTTGACGCAGGGGCACCGGAGGCCAGGCGGGATGTTTCGGTGCGGGAACAGCTTGACAATGCAAGGAAACAGGCAGCGCAGACAGAGCCGAAAGCGCCGGATAAAAGACCCAGAGAGCCGGAAAGGAGCTGATAGCTTATGCTGATGGCAGTAGAAGGTCCCTATGCCCTGATGGTGCAGCCGGACGATATTTTAATCTCTCCCCGTGAGGTAGACGAGCATTTTGGAACGATGGTCTGCTTCCACTCCCGCTACGCACTGGGTGACAGCCACAATTACATGGATAAAGACGATTTCCTGCGGGAGATGTATTTAGATACCGTGGGACATGATGAAGCGGGTCTGAAACGCTATGAACACATGGTGAACATTGTGAGCAGCCGGTTCCGGCACGGGCCCAAGACGGAGGAACAGGCGGTTGATGACGCCATGCTGAAGGTGATCTCCGAAAAATACATTACGCTGCCCCTTTATCTGATGGATCACAGCGGCCTTGCCATGCAGACCACAAGTTTCAATGATCCCTGGGACAGCGGGCAGGTGGGATGGATTTATGTTTCCAAAGAGGATGCCCTAAAAGAGTTCGGCGACGAAAAAATGACCGGCGCCCTTCGGAAAAAGGCGGAGGATCTGATGCGCAGCGAAGTGGCCGCTTATGATTCCTACCTGCGGGGCGAGTGCTACGGATTTGAGCTTTACAAAAACGGCGAACTCACGGATAGCTGCTGGGGCTTTATGGGCGACCTGGCCGATGTCTGTAAAGATATGGCTGAATATCTCCCGGAGGGCTGTAAGAATATGGTGGACCACCTGGAGGAACAGGATCACCCGGCGACCATCATCAAGACGCTTTTGAAACATGCGAAAATCCAGGTGAACCAGGCGGCAAAAGCCTTTGAACATACCCCGCGCCAGCAGGTGATCGGGGACGCTCGTTAAACAGTTATTTCCTATTTGTTATTACAGATTCTATCAGGAAGGAGGATGCACATGCAGGAAGAATTGGAACAGCGGACCGTTTCGGTCTCCATCCAGGCGGCAAAGCTGTCCGGGCGGGTGCTGCGTTCTGCGATTGCCGCTGTGCTCAGGAAAATGGAGCAGGAACGCACTACCCCGAAAGTCGGCAGGAACAGCATGAAACGGCTGACCTATAAAGACCCTGGAGCCAATACCATTGAAGTGTCCGGCAGAATCCGCTCTTTTGAGCGGTACGCCAGGAAACACCAGGTCCGCTACCATATTGAAAAAGAGCTGGGGACCGATCCCCCGAAATGGACGGTCTATTTCAAAGCAAACCAGGCGGACGCACTGACAGCGGCTTTTAAGGAATTTACGAGGAAGGATCTTACCCGCAGCACCAGGCCGTCGCTTCTTTCCCAGCTTCATAAATTTAAGGAGCTGGCGCAGGCGCTTGGCCGTGACCGGGTAAAGAACAAGGAACACGGAGGGCCGGAACGATGAAGATAGATACCGATGCCCTGAAAAAGCAGGTGATCCTCCATCTGCCCTATCTTCTGTTCCTTCTGGTCTTTGCGAAGCTGGGCGAGGCGGTTCGCCTTGCCCCCGGAGCGGATGCCTCACAGAAATTATTAGGGCTTTCCGAAGGTTTCTCACTGGCTTTTCAGAGTATGTGGCCCGGTGCGGCGCTGGACTGGCTGGTGGGATTATGCGGTGCGGTGATTGTGCGGCTGGCAGTCTATCTTAAAGGAAAGGATGCCAAAAAGTACCGCAAAAATGTGGAATACGGATCGGCCCGTTGGGGCAACAAAACAGACATTGCCCCTTTTATGGACCCAAAACCGGAAAACAACATTATCCTGACACAGACCGAGGGGCTTATGATGTCCGGCAGACCGAAGAATCCGGCTCATGCCCGCAATAAAAATGTGCTGGTAGTCGGCGGTTCCGGCTCCGGCAAGACGAGATTTTTTATTAAACCCAACCTCATGCAGCTCCATAGCTCGTATGTTGTCACCGATCCGAAAGGTACGGTCCTGATAGAGGTGGGAAAGCTGTTAAGCCGCGGTGCGCCAAAGCTGGACAAGGACGGAAAACCGGTCAAGGGGAAGGATGGGAAAACCGTGTATGAGCCTTATAAGATCAAGGTATTCAATACGATCAATTTCTCAAAAAGTATGCACTATAACCCTTTTGCCTACATTCACAATGAGAAGGATATTCTGAAACTGGTGACAGTGCTGATCGCAAACACCAAAGGGGAAGGAAAATCCGGCGACGATTTCTGGGTCAAGGCCGAGACTTTGCTTTACACGGCATTGATCGGCTATATTTATTATGAGGCCCCAACAAACGAGCAGAATTTTTCTACCCTGGTAGAAATGATAAACGCTATGGAGGTCCGGGAGGATGACGAGACTTTCAAAAATGCGGTGGATTTGCTGTTTGACGCACTGGAACAGAAAGACCCGGACCACTTCGCCTTACGCCAGTATAAAAAATACAAACTTGCGGCGGGCAAGACAGCAAAATCCATATTGATTAGCTGTGGTGCCAGACTTGCACCCTTCGACATTAAGGAAGTCCGGGAGATCACCATGTATGACGAGCTGGAGCTTGACCTGGTTGGAGATAGGAAAACGGCGCTGTTCTTTATTATCAGCGATACGGACGCGACCTTTAATTTCCTTGTCAGCATGGCCTATACACAGTTGTTCAATCTGCTGTGTGAGCGTGCCGATGACAAGTACGGCGGCAGGCTGCCGGTACATGTGCGGTGCCTGATCGACGAGGCCGCCAACATCGGGCAGATTCCAAACCTGGAAAAGCTGATGGCAACGATCCGTTCCAGGGAGATTTCGGCCTGTCTGGTCCTGCAGGCGCAGAGCCAGCTAAAGGCGCTTTATAAGGACAACATGGACACCATCATCGGCAACTGTGACGCTTCCCTTTTCCTGGGAGGCAAGGAAGAAACCACGCTGAAAAGCTGGAACTCCCTGCTTGGGAAAGAGACCATCGACATGTATAACACCAGCGTCACGAAAGGCACCCAGGAATCCCACGGCCAGAATTTTCAGAAGTTGGGAAAGGATTTGATGTCGGTGGACGAGCTGGCCGTCATGGACGGTGGGAAATGTCTGCTGCAGATCAGAGGCGTGCGCCCTTTCCTCTCCCGGAAGTACGATATTACCAGACACCCAAATTACCGGCTGCTTTCCGATTTCAATGAGAAGAACGCTTTTGACATTGAGAAATTTTTATCTACAAAAATGCCGATGCGTCCCGGCGAGCTGTACCGTAATTATGAGGTCACAGCGGAGGATTTGGAGGCTCCGGCTATATGATGATGTAGCTGCCTGTTAAGGTTTCTGGCTTTGACGGGCTTTTTCTTTTCACCGGAAGGAGGTTTTATTGAGGATTCGTGCCCCTCCCTGACAACTGAATATTTTTTCAGGTATATCCTGAACTCTGCCGCCCCTGTGCTTTTTGTAAATGTTCTTGAAGCACAGGGGCGTTTTTTCGTTTCCGGCCTGATATGGCCACAACACAAAAACAATATTTCTTAAATTAAAGGAGGAACTTTATGGCTTTTTTTGCAAGTGCGATTGATACCCTGAAAATCCTGGTTATTGCTCTGGGCGCTGGCCTCGGCGCATGGGGCGTCATCAACCTTCTGGAAGGTTATGGCAATGACAACCCTGGTGCCAAATCCCAGGGCATGAAACAGCTTATGGCTGGCGGCGGCATTGCGCTGGTGGGTGCCACGCTGATCCCGCTGCTCTCCGGCCTGTTCGGTTAATAGCCGATGGGCAGTCTGTTTGAACGGATAACAGACTGGATTAAAGAGGGCTTAATTGAAGCGATCACAGGACAATACACCGGTATCTTTGAGTCCGTCAACAGCCAGGTCTCGGATGTGGCCTCACAGGTAGGACAGACACCGCAGGGCTGGAATGGCGGCGTGTTCAGCATGATCCAGAATCTTTCTGAAACCGTCGTCATTCCCATTGCGGGAATTATCCTGACTTTTGTCCTTGTCTATGAACTGATCCAGATGATCCTGGAAAAGAACAACATGCACGATTTTGATACGTTCAACATCTTCAAGTGGATTTTCAAAACCTTTGTTGCCACATACCTGCTCACCAACTGCTTTACTATCGTCATGGCGGTGTTTGACGTCGCCCAGAATGTGGTGAGCCAGAGCGCCGGCGTGATAAACGGGAACATGGATGTTACCGCTGCGCTGGCCGACCTGGAAACGCAGCTTGAAGCAATGGGGATGTGGGAGCTGATCGGCCTGTGGCTGGAGACCAACATTATCAACCTGTGCATGTGGGTGTTGTCCATCGTAATCTTTGTCATTGTGTATGGCCGTATGATTGAAATATATCTTACAGTCAGCCTGGCACCCATACCCTTTTCCACAATGGCAAACCGTGAATGGGGGCAGATGGGGACAAATTATCTGCGTTCCCTGTTTGCTTTAGGTTTCCAGGGGTTTTTGATCCTGGTCTGCGTTGCAATCTACGCGGTGCTGGTCCAGTCGATCCCTTCTTCCGGCGACATTCACGGTGCGATCTGGGGCACGGCAGGCTATACGGTCCTGCTGGCCTTTGCCCTGTTTAAGACAGGCTCGCTATCCAAAAGCATTTTTAACTCGCATTAGCGTGTAATCAACCTACATTTTAACAAGAAGGAGGACTTTTTTATATGAGTAAGACAAACAATGAATCTATGCAGCCAGAGGTACAGGTGCCGGAGAATCAGGCGGGCGGAGGCCTGAAACTGGATGTGAATGTACGCCCGATCGCCCCGATGGGAAACCTGCTGGCTTACGCCAATGTGACGATTGGGGACTGTTTCAAGATTGACGGCTTCCGCATCTGCTCCGGTGAAAACGGCCTGTATGTCAACATGCCTTCCACCCAGGATAAGCAGGGAAAATGGAGGGATGTCTGCTGGCCGGTGACGGCGGATTTCCGCAGGCAGCTTAACGACGCCCTGATCGATGGGTACGGCCAGGCGATTGAAAATTTGCAGGCTACCCTTGAAGCGACAAAGGGAGCGGCGGAGAAACCTTCCCTGACCGGCGCCCTGAAAGAAAAAGTCGGCAAGGTTAAGACGACGCCGACAAAATCCGCTCCTGCCAAGAATGAGCAGGCCCGATAATGCCGGAGGCTGGAAAATACAGCATCGTGTACGCAGACCCGCCCTGGCGTTACGATATGAAACGCGGCAATGGGGTGGCGGAAAACCATTACCCAACCATGAGCATAGAAGAAATATGCGCACTGCCGGTTGCAGACCTTGCGGCCAGAGACAGTGCGCTTTTTCTATGGGGCACCTTCCCGCAGCTCAATGAAGCTTTCCGTGTCATGGAGGCATGGGGATTCAAATATAAGACGCTGGCTTTTTTGTGGCTGAAACAGAACCGCAAGGCGGATTCCTGGTTTTATGGGATGGGGTTCTGGACCCGCTCAAACGCGGAGGTATGCTTATTGGCGACCAGGGGGCACCCAAAACGCCAGTGTGCGGGAATCCATCAGTTTGTGATCTCCCACATCGAACAGCACAGCAAGAAGCCGGACGAGGTGCGGGAAAAGATTGTGAAACTTATGGGTGACGTCCCCAGGGTCGAGTTGTTCGCAAGGCAGCAGACCCCCGGCTGGGATGTGTGGGGCAATGAGGTGGAATCCAGTATCACGATGCCCGGAAAGACGGACATGAGGGAACCGGATAAATACTGATGGCATATCACGATTGGAGGTGAAAACAATGCCCTATGTACCTGTACCCAAAGACTTAACGAAAGTCAAGACCAAGCTGGCATTTAACCTGACGAAACGCCAGCTTATTTGTTTCAGCCTGGCCGCGCTGGTGGGGCTGCCGGTATATTTCCTTACCCGCGGCGCTATCGGCAACTCGGCGGCAGTGCTGTTGATGATCGGGCTTATGATGCCCTTTTTCTTTTTCGCCATGTATGAGCGGGACGGACAGCCGGCGGAGAAACTTCTGAAAAACAGGCTCCGCTATAAGCTCTGGCCGAAGAAACGGCCATACCGGACGGAAAACTTATATAAATCCATGTCAAAGAAGGAGGTTACGAGGATTGCCAAAAACCAAACAGCAGGAAGCCCAGGAAAAACGTCTGCAAAGAAACATCAGGCAGGCAAAAAAGGCCAGGGCCGACGCAAAGACAAGCGGAAATAAGACTGTCCGCACCAGGCCGCCTAAAAAGGGCGACTTTTTTGCCGGGCTGAAAACGGACGCCCCGCAGACGGTCCAGCAGAGTATTCCCTATAAGGAAATGTACCGGGATGGAATCTGCCGGCTGACGGATAAGCTCTACACCAAGACGGTGCAGTTTTTTGACATTAACTACCAGCTTGCACAGGCGGATGACAAAGCGCAGATTTTTGAGGGCTACTGTGATTTCCTCAATTATTTTGACGCTTCAATCCATGTGCAGCTTACTTTCATCAACCAGCGGGCCAATATGCAGGATTTCGCCCGCAGTATTGACATTCCCGTCCGCGGTGACGAATATGACGGAATCCGCAGGGAATACGGGGATATGTTAAAGGGCCAGCTCCAAAAAGGCAACAACGGTCTTACAAAGCGGAAATATATCACCTTTGGGATTGAGGCTGACGACCTTCGGACCGCGAAGATGCGCCTGGAGCGGATCGAGGCCGACGTGCTGGCAAATTTCAAAGCCTTAGGAGCACAGGCAAAGCCGCTTAACGGGCTGGAACGCCTGGATCTCCTTCACAGCCAGCTCCACCCAGACGGGCAGGAAAAGTTTCATTTTACCTGGGCGGACCTGCCAAAAACCGGACTTTCCACAAAGGATTTTATTGCGCCCTCCGGCCTGTCGTTCTCGAATGACGGAAAGACCTTCCGGGTGGCCGACCATTCCGGCGCGGTGTCCTTTTTGCAGATTTTAGCGCCGGAACTGACGGACCGGCTGCTGGCGGAGCTGCTTGATCTGGACGACGCCGTGACTGTGAACCTGCATATCCAGTCCATCGACCAGGCCCAGGCGATCAAGAACATCAAGCGCAAGATGTCCGATCTGCAGAAAATGACCATTGAGGAACAGAAGAAAGCGGTCCGTGCCGGTTATGACATGGACATCATACCTACCGACCTTGCAACTTACGGCGAAGAAGCAAAGAATCTCTTACAGGATTTGCAGAGCCGGAATGAGCGCATGTTTCTTGTGACGGTGCTGGTGGAGAATATCGCTTCCAAACGGCAAAAGCTGTTTAATGATATTCTGTCTGCCTCCGGTATTGCGCAGAAGTATAACTGTGCCCTGAAACGTCTGGACTTCCAGCAGGAGCAGGGCCTTATGTCCTCTCTTGCCTTAGGGTTGAACCAGATTGAAATTGAGCGTGGGCTTACGACAAGCAGCACCGCCATTTTCGTGCCGTTTACGACCTGCGAGCTGTTCCAGGAGGGCGAGGCGCTTTATTATGGCCTGAACGCTTTAAGTAATAACCTGATTATGGCGAACCGCAAGAACTTAAAGAATCCAAACGGCCTGTTCCTGGGGACGCCCGGCAGCGGCAAGTCCTTCTCTGCCAAGCGTGAGATCGTCAATGTGTTCCTTTTAACGGAGGATGACATCATTATTGCGGACCCGGAAAATGAGTACGGGCCTCTGGTACAGCAGTTTGGAGCCCAGGGGCAGGTCATTGACATTTCCCCGACTTCCACCAACTATATCAATCCGATGGACATTAACCTGGACTATTCGGATGATGAAAACCCCATCACACTGAAAAGTGATTTTATCCTGTCGCTGTGTGACCTGATTATCGGCGGCAAGGAAGGGCTTTCCCCGATTGAGAGGACCATCATTGACCGCTGCACGAGGCTTGTGTACCGGGATTACCTGCAGAACCCGCGCCCGGAGAATATGCCGGTCCTGGGCGACCTGTATGGGCTGCTTTTGAAACAGGCGGAGCCGGAGGCGCAGAATATCGCTACGGCGCTGGAAATCTACGTCAATGGCTCCCTGAATGTGTTCAATCACCGTTCCAACATTGACATGAACAACCACCGGGTACTCTGCTTCCAGCTCAAATCTCTGGGCAAGGCCCTGAAAGAGATCGGGCTTCTCATTATGCAGGATGCCGTGTGGAACCGTGTCACCGCCAACCGCTCCAAACATAAGACGACCTGGTTCTATATCGACGAATTCCATCTCCTTTTGAAAGGCCAGACCGGAAGTTTCAGCGTGGAAATCTGGAAAAGATTCCGTAAATGGGGCGGCATACCGAGCGGCCTGACACAGAATGTAAAGGATCTGCTGGCCTCCCGTGAGATCGAGAATATTTTTGAGAACTCGGATTTTATCTACATGCTGAACCAGGCCCAGGGAGACCGGCAGATTTTGGCGAAGCAGTTGGGGATTTCCCCGCACCAGCTTTCCTATGTGACCCATTCCGGCCCCGGCGAGGGGCTTCTGTTTTTCGGGAATGTGATTATCCCCTTTGTCGATCATTTTCCGAAAGACACCCTGTTATACAGCGTACTTACAACGCGCCCAGATGAAGTTGCAGGGGCGTAGATTTCTGAAACAAATAAAAATGACTGGAGGTGAGGTCTGTGCTTGTAGATGTCTATCACCCGCCGCAACGCTATGGACTGATTTATACTGATCCGCCCTGGCCACAGAAAAAGGGCGGATTCTGTAAATGCCGACCAAATATGAAAAGCCGGGAACTGGATTATCCGGTTATGGAATTGTCGGAGATTGTGCAATTCCACAGTCAGGTACTTCCCATACTGGCAGAAAAGAAACACAACGTATTTATGTGGGTCATAGAAAAGTATCTGATTCAGGCAGAGGAATTTATGAATAGGCTTGGATATATCCGGCACGCAAGAATTATCTGGAATAAGCGGACAGGCGTAGCACCTGCTTTTACCGTCCGCTTTACCTGCGAATATTTGCTTTGGTTTTATAACCCTGGCAATATGTTGATGCCGATACCGGAAACCAGGGGAAAATATGCAACTTATTTGGAAGAAGTTCCGAAGCGCCACAGTCAGAAGCCAGAGTGTGCATACCGGATGCTGGAAGAAATGTTCGCCGGTACAGACAAAATTGAACTTTTTGCCAGAAATACTCGTCCTACATGGGATTGTTGGGGAAATGATGCGGAAATACGGATAGGAGGTGATAACAGTGCCGCGGGAAAAAGAATTTCAGAGGAAAAAGAAAGATACCCGGATGCCAGTCCGTGATTCCCATGCGGAGGAACGTATGGACACCCGGCAGAGCGAACAGGATTTTAACCTGCTGCGGGCCAGGGATGCCCCTTCTTCTTCGGGAGCGGCCCGGAGCCGGAGGTATGAAACCACCGCACAGCAGGCAGCGGATGATATGCAGCCTTCCGCAGCGGATGTACAGCAGGCGGGCACTTCCACGCTGGAATATTTGTCTGGAAAAGATTTGGACCATGAGCCTTCTGCACCAGAACCGCGCCGGAGGGATTTCAGATATGAAGAATCCCGGCGCGAGGATTTTGGTACAGAACGCCACACACAGGGAGAACTCGGTCAGGCAGAACGCCGTTCCCGGATGCACCAGCATGGCAACAAATACCAGCAGCGTTTCCAGGAGGCGGCCAAAGCCGAGGAACCAAAGGAGAAACCGCCGGAGGCAGCCGAAGGAGAACCGAAACGGCCTTCCAAGCTGGAATTTGCCGCTGACGAGCTTCCACCGGAAACAGCGGATAAAAAACTCACCCAGGCCAGACGGAAAGCAGAACGGACAGCGGAAAAGCTGGAACAGGCGGAAAACCGCCTGCCTGCCCGCCGTAAGCTGCGGATGGAAACATCTTCTGACCCTGATACGGGCAAGGCCAAAAAACGCCTGAAATTTGAAAAGGAGGTTAAAACACAACGGGCCCATGTAAAGGGCTCTGTTCCGATGCGTCCGGTAAAGGCCGGTGCAAACATGGCGGTTGGCTACGCCCACAAAAAAATCTACCAGGCGGAAAATGAAAATGTCGGCATTAAAGCGGCCCACCGCACCGAGCTTGTAAGCGAGTCGGGGCTGCGCATGGCATATCACAGGCATAAGACCGCGCCATACCGCAGGGTGGCAAAATTACAGCAGAAATCAGCCAGGGCCAATGCCCGGCTTGTCTACCGGCAGGCATTACAAGACAACCCGGAGCTGAAGAAAAATCTTCTTGCCCGGATGTGGCAGAAACAGAAAATAAAACGCCAGTATGCCAAAGCAGCCAGAGAGGCGAAAAAAGCGGGAAAGCGCGCAAAGGACACCGCTGTTACAACAGAAAAAATCGCTGCCAGCGTGGTTCACGCTGTCAAGCGCCACCCGGTTCTATGCGGAATCGTGATCCTGCTCCTTTTGGTATTTTTCCTGATCGCTTCCTTGTTTTCTTCCTTTTCCAATATTGGAACCGGAGGGCTGGGGAGCCTTGCCGCCTCTACTTATCTGGCGGACGACGCGGACATCAACAATGCGGAGCTTATATATACCGAGTGGGAAACGGACCTGCAGATGCAGATCAACCGTGTGGAATCGGACCGGCCCGGTTATGACGAATACCGCTATAACATCGGCCCCATTGAACATGATCCTTATGTTTTAATGGGGTATCTCACCTCTGCGTATCAGGATTTCACCTATGCACAGATCGAGAGCGTCCTCCGGGAGCTTTTTAACGGGCAGTATTCCCTATCCTTCACGGAGGAAACGGAAATCCGCTACCGGACAGAAACAAGCATTGACCCGGAGACCGGCGAGGAAACCGAAGAAAAAGTGCTTTATGAGTGGCACATCTTAAATGTAACGCTTACTTCCATGCCGCTTGAAAACCTGGTGGTTTCACGCATGGACGCAGACCAGAAAGAAATCTGCGAGATTCTATTGCAGACCAAAGGAAACCGGCAGTATGTGAAAAATGTGTTTGGCACCAACTGGCTGCCCTATGTCACCAGCTACTACGGCTACCGGGTACACCCGATCAGCGGGGAAAAGAACTACCATACCGGCGTTGACATCGGGATGCCCCAGGGCACGGAAATTTTGGCCGGGCATGACGGCACGGTCACGCTGGCAGGAAATGCGGGCGGCTATGGCCTGTGCGTCGCCATTGAGGGCGAGGCTTACGAGGGGCACTCCCTTACCACCAAATACGGCCACTGTTCACAAATCTTAGTATCTGACGGACAGGAGGTAAAGGCCGGGGATGTGATCGCAAAGGTCGGCAGCACCGGAAACTCCACCGGGCCGCACCTGCACCTGGAGGTATTGGTTGACGGACAGTATAGGAACCCGTTGTATTTTGCCGATACCGGCGATACCAGCGAGCGGCATCTGCCGGCAGCAGGCGCAGGCGGCGGGGGGAATTATTTCAATTATGATGTACCGCCGGAGGCCCTTGCGGATGAAAAATTTGCCGCTATGCTTGCGGAGGCTGAAAAGTATTTAGGCTATCCGTATGTATGGGGCGGCGCAAGCCCTTCCACTTCTTTTGACTGTTCCGGGTATGTTTCCTGGGTCGTCAATCATTGTGGTGTGGGCTGGAACTTCGGACGTCTGACCGCAGACGGGCTTTTAAGCGTGTGTACGCCTGTATCAAGCGCCGATGCAAGGCCCGGCGACCTGATTTTCTTTCAGGGGACTTACAATACCAGCGGCGCAAGCCATGTGGGAATCTATGTGGGTAACGGGATGATGATCCATTGCGGGGACCCGATCTCCTACGCGAACATCAACACAAGCTACTGGCAGCAGCACTTTTATACATTTGGGCGTCTGCCCTGACAGATTGGAGGTAATAAATTGAACCCTAAGATTGAAAAACTGGAGAAAGAGATTGACAAGACGAAAAACAAGATTGCGGAGATGCAGGCCAGGCTCCGCGACCTGGAAAAACAGAAAACGGAGCTGGAGAACACCGACTATGTGGCGATTGCCCGCAGCTTTCATCTGACGCCCCAGCAGTTGGCCGAATTTCTGAAATCGCAGCAGGCCGCTCCGTCCGGGGATGGCCCGCTTAAGAAACAGGAGGACATGAATGAGGACTAAAAAAATCTCTCTGCTGCTGGCGCTTGTGCTTGTCATAAGCGCCATCGCTTTGCCCCTGACGGCTTATGCTGCCGGGGACAAAGATACCACACCGCCGGAGCTTGCGGCTTCTCTGGACGGCGGTACGCTGAAAGTAGAAAGCAGCGACGACAATTCCGGCGTAGAAGCGGTCTTTGTGGACGGGAATCGTATCAACTCCCTGACCAATGGGGCGGCTACCGTCACCTTAAAGGATTATGCCGGCACAGGAAAACAGGTAAGCGTGTATGCCCAGGATTATGCCGGGAACCGCTCAAAGACCGTGAAGTTTGAAAATCCCTATTATGAGGAACCGACGCCCACGGAAAAACCTGCGGAAACGGTGCAGCAGAACCAGAGCAGCAAGCCGGTAAAACCGGCACAGGTCCAGGCTGCTTCTTCCGGCAGTACCAATCATAACGCCCAAAGCAGCAATTCAGGCAGTAATGCTTCCGGGAATGGTTCTAATGCGGGTACGAATACAGGCACCAATGGCGGCAGCAATACAGCCTCCGGCACAAATGGCGGCAGCTCCAATTCCCAGGAAGAAACGGAAACCACTTCCTCTATCCCGGATGGCGCGTTTACCCCGGAGGGAACCGGCACAGTGCTGGATGAAGCTACTGGCGAGGGTGACGATAAGCAGTTTTACACGATTACCACCGAGGCCGGAAATGTGTTCTATCTTATCATTGACGGCAAGCGGGACGACAACAACGTCTACTTCCTGAATGGTGTTACCGAAGCTGATCTGATGGCTCTGGCGGAAAAGAACGAGGGCACCATGAGCGTGATCCCGGCAGAGGACGTCTGCACCTGTACGGATAAATGCGAAGCCGGCGAAGTCAATACCGCCTGCTCGGTCTGCAAGAATGACCTCAAAGGCTGCACCGGAAAGGAAAGACCTGCGGAAACAGAGGAACCCGCACAGACCGAACCGCCGAAAAAGGACAACGGCAGCGCCGGCACGATTATCTTTATTATCGTTGCCTTGCTTGCGGTAGGCGGCGTTGGCTATTATGTAAAGATCGTCCGTCCGAAGCAGCAGGCAGAGGATGACGAAGATTTCGAGGATGACGGCTACGGCGAAGGCTTTGACCCGGATGAAGCCTATGGAGAGCCGGAATATCTCTCCGAAGATGATTTTGACGACAGGATCGATGATGAACAGGAGGACAGCGAGTAAAGCTGTCCTTTACTATTTTAAGAAAGCGAGGATTTTTCATGGAGAAAACAAATACCCATTACCGCAGCGGCGTAAAGCGGCTGCTGGCATTTCTGCTTTGCGCAGTATGCGTCTTTGGGATGATCCCTACCCAGGCGTTCGCATTTTCGCCGGGACAGAAAGCAAGCTCCTGGCTGGGCGATCAATATGTAGGGTCTGACGGACAGCATTATTATGCGCCGGCGCCTTACACCTACCTTGTTTACAATTCTGATGGAACGATGGATGTGCGCAGCAGTTCCGGGGGCAACGCTTATCGGCACTATATGCTGACAGCTTCGGACGGGAGCAGCCAGCAGGTATATTGCGTGGAAAGCGGCATTGCCTATAACACTTCCGACAATACCTATACATCGGAAAGCGGCACCAACAGCAATTACTTAAACCTGCTCCCTTCCGAGGCAAGACGGGGGATCACCCTCACGGCAATCTACGGCTGGAAACCCGGCGCCTCCCTCCCTGTGTCCGGCATTAACGAGGACGATTACAAAATGGCGACGCAGATCATCCTTTGGGAATACCAGCAGCAGCTTCGCAGCGACCCATACAGCCGGCACGGGAACGGCCATGCAGATGCCAACCAGTATTTCAGTGTGATTGCCGGACGTCCTGCGGAAAAAGCCTACAACTGGATTTTGTCACAGGTTGCCTCCCATTCCACGATCCCCTCTTTTACTTCCACGAAGAAAAGCGAGGCACCAGAGCTGGAACTGAAATGGGACACGGAAAAGAAGATTTATACCCTGACTGTCACGGACACCAATAACCTGAAAATCGACCTGGAGACTTTGAAAGGCAGCGGCGTTTCCGTCACAAGAAGCGGGAACAAGTACACGTTCACCAGTAAGAACATGATTATGGACCCCGTCACCTTTGAATTCCGAAAGGACATCCCGGTTGCCAATGACATGCTGATCTGGGGCAGACCCGGCTACCAGACTATGATGACCGGCGCCAGCGACCCGGTTTCCTTCTTTGTAAAGATCAAGACCGAAACCTACGGCACCGCAAAGATTGTCAAGACCAGTGAGGACGGTATTGTGTCCGGGATTCCTTTCCAAATTTCAGGCACGGACATTTTGGGAAATAAAGTGGATGAAACCGTCACTACCGGAGAAAACGGGCAGATTAAAGAAAAGCTGCTGCCCGGCACTTATCTGGTGAAAGAGCTGCCGGTGGACCGTTATGTGACCCCTTCCGCGCAGTATGTCACCATTGAAAGCGGCCAGACCTCCACGGTGCATTTCAGCAATATCCTGAAAAAGTTCCGCGTCCATGTGGTAAAGAGCGACGCTGATACCGGCACCGCCCAGGGCGACGCCACCCTTGCCGGTGCAACTTATGGCATTTATAACAATGGCGAGCTGGTAGACACCTACACCACCGGGCCGGACGGCAGCTTTATGACCCGCTACTATGTCTGCGGTGATAACTGGACGGTGAGGGAGATTGATCCCAGCACCGGCTACCTCTTAAACGATACGGTCTATGAGGTGGGCGCTTCCCCGACCCTGTATGAAGTGGAACTGAATACCACGGAAAACCAGGTTACGGAAACGGTCATTTATGGAAATATCCAGCTGGTGAAGCATACGGACGACCTGGACCCGGATGTGTCCGGGGATGAAAATACGGACGAACCCAATGAGGGCGTCATTGAACGCCCGGAGGCCGGTGCGGTCTTTGAGGTTTACCTGAAGGCGGCAGGCAACTATGATGCGGCAAAGGAAAGCGAGCGTGATCTGCTCACCACCGATGGAGACGGCTTCGCTTCCTCCAAAATGCTCCCTTACGGCCATTATACGATCCACCAGGTTTCCGGCGAGGAAGGAAAAGCGTTTATCCCGGATTTTACGGTCTTTATTTCCTCCAACGGACAGACTTACAGTTATATCCTGAATAACCGCACCATTACCGCAAGGCTGCGTGTGGAGAAATGCGACGCGGAGACCGGCAATATTATCCCCATGACGGGCACCGGTTTCCAGATCAAGGACCTGTCTACCGGGGAATTTGTCACCCAGGATATTTACTATCCGAACCCGGAAACCCTTGATACCTTCTATGTATCGGATGAAGGCTGGCTGATGCTGCCGGAGCCTCTGCACACCGGGGATTATGAGCTTTACGAGGTGGCGGCGCCTTACGGGTATGTACTTTCCAGCGAGCCGGTGCCGTTTACCATTGACGGCAGCGAGGCCGTTGTCACGGTTACGCAGTACAATATGCCGCAGAAGGGGCAGCTTACCATCACCAAGACCGGCGAGGTATTCGCTTCCGTCCAGGAAAACGATGGTCTGTACCAGCCGGTGTATGAGGTCATGGGGCTGCCGGGCGCAGTCTATGACGTGATCGCGGATGAAGATATTTATACCGGTGACGGAACGCTCAGGGCGGCAAAAGATACGGTTGTGGAAACCCTTACCACCGGGGAGGATGGAACCGCCCAGAGCGGGCTTCTCTATCTGGGCCGCTACCGTCTGGAGGAACGCCAGGCGCCGGAGGGGATGGTCTTAAATACCCAGCCGGAATATGCCGAGCTTACTTATGCGGGTGAAACTGTGGAAGTAACGCAGACCGCCATCGGACTTTATGACGAGCGTCAGAAGGTGGATGTGAGCCTGTTCAAAGCACTGGAAACGGACGATCTTTTTGGGCTTGGCATGAATGAGGAATACAAAGATATTTCTTTCGGCTTGTATGCTTCCGCAGACCTGACGGCTCTTGACGGCAGCGTAATTCCGGCTGGCGGGCTTTTAGAGGTGGTTTCCGTTGACCCGAATGAGGCAGGCGGCTATGACGCTTCCTTTGCTTCCGACCTGCCTTTTGGCAGCTACTATGTGAAGGAACGCACCACAAACAACGCCTATATCCTCTCTGATACCGAATATCCGGTTGTCTTTGAGTATGCCGGCCAGGAGGCGGCGCTGGTGCAGATTCTTGTAAATGAAGGCGAGGTTGTTTCCAACGACCTGCTGCGCGGGCGTGTGGACGGCGTGAAAGTCGGCGAAAACCCGGAGGGCGGCGAAGATGTGAAGCTGTCCGGGGCACTGATGGGATTATTCAGGCCGGACACGGAAGAATTTACCGAGGAAAATGCGCTGCTTACTGTCACCACTGCCGAGGATGGCAGCTTTGCCTTTGAGAATATCCCTTACGGCCACTGGATTGTAAAGGAAATTTCCTCTCCGGCACTTTATACGGTAAGCCCGCAGCAGCACCATATCTATATCGGTGTGGACGGCCAGCGCATTGAAATCAAAGTGGAAAATACCCTGATCCGCGGCAGCGTGCAGGTGATGAAAACCGAGGCAGTAGACGAGCCTTCTTCTGTGAAGAAAGAGGACAAAGATAACAACACCTTCCTGCGTTTCCTCTACGGCGCGGTATTCGATCTGTATGAGGACGCCAACGGCAATAAGGAATTTGATTCCGAAGATACGAAGATCGGCACACTGAAAGAATCGGATGCAGGCTACCACACCGCGGAGGGCCTTCTGGCAAAGGGCTACTTTGTGAAGGAAAGCAAGGCACCGGAGGGCTACCAGCTTGACGAGAACGCCTACTACTTTGCCATCACAGAGGACGGCCAGGTTGCGGTTGTGGAAAATGGTGAGGCCGGACGGGGCTTTACCAATGAGGCGTACCGCGGGAACCTGAAGATTACAAAGGATTCCAGTGACGGGCGCAAGGATGGGTTCGCTTTTGAGGCCAAGAGCGCAGACGGCTCCTACTGTGAGACCTTTACCAGTCCAAAATCCGGCGTGATCGAGGTCAAAGGGCTGCGTGTTGGCATTTATACCGTAACGGAAATCTCCAACCGGGCAAGCAGGGACTATATCATTCCTGACGCTGCCACCGTGGAGATCAAGGCAGACGAAACCGCAACGGTCCAGTTCTTCAATGAAAAGCCGGAGAAACCGACCACCCCGGATAACCCGGATAATCCGAAAACACCGTCCAATCCGTCCACACCATCTAACCCTGATAAAGCGGTACCGCAGACTGGGGATGACAATTTCATTTTCCTGTATGGCGGGCTCCTGGCGCTGGCTGTGATTGGCGGCGGGCTGTTTGCCGCAGCCTATTTCAAAAAGGGCAAGTACAGCAGAAATACCCCAAAGAGAAAAGTTGTTGGTATTGCGGTGGTTTCCCTCTGCGGGTTGTTGGCACTTGGCAGCGGGTTTCTGATGGTACGCGACCTTAACCAGTATTCCGAGAGCGCCGGGGCCTATGAGGACATTGCTTCCCATGTAGAGCTGCCGGAGCAGACCGAAGCGCCGGAGGACGATAATACGGAAACGGAACCTGCCGGGGAGGACCCTTCTGTGGTCTTCCCCACAGTGGATTTTGATGCGCTCCGGGAAACCGGGCCGGACATCATCGGGTGGCTTACCCTTCCTGATACGGCCATGAACTACCCGGTCACGCAGACAGACGACAACGAGTATTACCTGCACCACCTGTATGACGGTACCTATAATAAGACGGGCTGCCTGTTTGCGGATTATGAAAATCAGGAGGATTTTTCGGACCGCAATACCATTATCTACGGCCACAATATGCGGGACGGCTCCATGTTCGCCACGCTGAATGAGTATGACGAACAGAGCTATTATGACGGACACCCGCAGATGTATCTTGTCACCCCTGACGGCGGCTATGTCGTGGAAATTTTCACGGCGTTTGTAGCAAAACCCAGCGAGTCCGGCAGCGACACTTCCCCCTGGAGGCTTAGCTTCAAGGATGACGGGGCCTACACCACATGGCTTTCCGAAATGGCGGGCCGTTCTGTCATTGAAACCGATGTTACGGTGACTTCCAGTGACAAGGTGCTGACCCTTTCCACCTGTACGCCCGGAGGCGCGAGCCGCTTCATTGTCATGGGAAAACTGGCGGCTGTAAACGATTAACAAGAATATGGGAAACCGGTGCGGGGGCTGTCTGCTCCCGCACCTGCTATTTAGGAGGATTTTTCTATGGTGAATGCCATTATTTCAATACCCGGCTACGTCCATCTGTACCGCTCCCTTTTGCGGTTCTATGATATGCCGGAAAATGAGGTCCGGGAAATGCTCTATCTTTTGAACACGGCAAACCTGGACTGCTACGAGTATTACCACCCGGAGCGTGATGTGATCCAGAGCGGGCCGGTAGCCTTTAGCAACTGGCTGGAACATATGAACTGCCGCCCTTACCGGACAGAGGTACAGCTTTATAAATCCCTGCTGTTCTTAAAGCGCAGCATTGACCGGGATTTGATCGTGACCTCACAGCGGGAGGCGCTGCAGACGCTCCGCTGTATCATTTCCAACCTGGAATACCGCTTCTATAAGGCGTATGGCATGGAGATTGAGGACAAACGGACCGTGTACGGGGAATGTACCTACCGCCTGGTTCCCAGGGAGGACGAACCCAGCGTGTGCCTGATGCACGACTGGATCTACCTTCCCAGCGCATAATGCCGGGAACTTTATATAAATTTGTCCCGAATAATAGACAAAATTCGGGACAGTTCATTTTCAAAGGAGGGATGCCATATCACACAAAAGGAAGTCAATGCCGTATTTGACGAGCAGGTGCAGCTCTGCGCTGACACTCTGCAAAAGAAAACCAAAGAATACACCGGGGACGATACGGACCGGCTGGGGGCTTTTAAGGCGGCGGCAGCTTTGCAGCACACCACGCCGGAGCGTGCCCTTGCCGGTATGCTGGCGAAGCATATCGTTTCCCTGTATGACATGTGCTTTGACGGTGATACGGATTATGATATAAGTACATGGAATGAAAAGATCACAGACAGCCTCAACTATCTGTTCTTACTGAAAGCTATTGTAAAGGAGGGACATACCAATCAACCAAATTGAAGTGAAGATTTTGAACTGCCAGGCGGTTGCAGAGGCCGAGAAAAACATGGTCTTTGCCGCCCGGCTCACGCAAAGGGGCCACCAGATCGCCACAATGGATGATCTGATGGCCCTTTATGAAAAATCATTCAGCGAGAATACCGTGGCGGCAATCAGCGGCCTTCCGCACCCCACGGTCCAAAAATTCGCTGTTATTACCGTTGCTGTTGTGGGGGCAAGCCGGCGGTTCCTGTCGCAGATCACCAGACACCAGAACGAGGTAAAATTTATGAGTGCGTCCTTACAGTACAGCAATTATGCGGGGCAGGCGGATTTTGCCGTACCCTATGAGATTCTGACCGTCCCGCCTGCGGTCCGGGAACTGTACTTAAAAAGCTGCCACGAAGGCATGGACTGTTACGAAAAGCTGTGCGCCGAAGGAATCGGCCATGACGCGGCGGGATATGCCACACCCCAGGGGCTTCGGAATGTGCTGATGATCAGCGCCACGCCCTATCAGTGGAAACACATCATCGGCCAGCGGGTATGCCGGCGCAATACGGACGAAACCCGGATCGTGCTCCTGGAAATCTGGCAGGAGCTTTATGCTTTAAGCCCGGCGCTGTTTGCCCCCGGTCTTACAGGGCCGTTCTGCCAACGGGACAAATGCCTGGAGGGGAAAATGGCCTGCGGCAGAAAAATAGATGCGGATATGACGCCGGAGGATCTTCTGAAAGCGGACTATCCGGCACTTTTTGAAGGAGGCGCGCATGAAGATCAAACTGATTGACTTTGGCGTGCCAGAGAGCCGCCGCCCTTTCCGTCCGCATGGGAACGATGCCGGCGCGGATGTGTATATGCCCTATGACTGTACTTTACAGCCGGGCGAGATTGCAAAGGTTCCTCTTGGATTTGGAATTGAAGTGCCGGACGGATATGCAGGTTATGTATTTCCACGTACCAGCATGGCGGTAAAAGGGCTGGTCTGTGAACTGCCTCCTGTGGATTCCGGCTACCGTGGGGAAATCCATGCGATCATCAGTAATGTAAGCAATCAGACGCAGGAGCTTTCCAAAGGCTCCCGCGTGGGCCAGCTTGTGATCACCCCGGTTGTGATCGCGGATTTTGTTACCGAACTTGGCGAGCAGCGCGGCACAGGCGGATTTGGAAGTACAGGAAAATAAAAAAGTGACTTTTAGAGAGTAATTAGGGAATTATCGCCGGTAGTGGGATTGGGCATATCAGGAAGATTGCAGGGTACAATAAAAGAAAGGCAGAAGGCAGCAAAAGGCGGTACACTGTCATAGCGTACCGCCCTGCTGCTTAAAACTGCTTTAATATGTCGTGATGCCCTACGTCCACCAGGATAATCATTTTGTCGCCTTCGTAATACCAGATAATGCGGATGTCCATGTTGACGCTGCACTCAAAAAGATCCGTGGTTCCCTGGATGCGTTTAGTGCGCAGCGACGGATGGGAAGGATTTTCGGCCAGAAGTTCCAGCTTGTTTTTAAGCTGCTTCTTCTCCTGTACGGTCAGACCCTTAAAATGCTTTTGGAAACGGGGCGTAAAGGTAAACTCATACGCCATCATTCCGCCTCCAATTTGTCAAACAAGGCGTCCACGCTGTCAAAGACAGGCTGCTCCCCGGATGCGATTTTTGCTTTTACATCCCCGATTTCTTCTTTAAGCTCGCTTAAATATTTTTTGGGGTAGACAACCACCGGCATGATGCAGATGGAACCGTCCTTCTCGAAGATGTCCAGTTTATCGCCTTCGGACAGACCGAGTTTAACGATGATTTCCTTTGGAATTGTGACCTGGGCTTTTTGACGCAATTCGGCCAGCATACGATCATCTCCTTTGCTTTAAGTTTGAAAGTAGGAAATTCTTACTTTCTTACTTATAGTATATCCACTTTGTGGGATTTATGCAAGGGGTACGAAAAAAATTTACAAATAAAGCGGCCAGCACCGTGACCGCTTACTTTCTGCTATTGAGTTCTTTCATAATACCGAGGATATACTGCATGGATTTGGAGTCGAGCTGTTTCGCCTCTGCGATAAATTCCCGCAAGGCTTCGGGGCAGGTGTTACCCTCATCAAAGAATTCCTGCGGTGTTACACCCAGGTATTCACAGATATAGAAAAAAGACTGCATGGCGGGAAGTGACTTTTTGTTTTCAATGTTGTTGATGTAGTTGTTTGCCTGTCCTAACGATAGAGACATATCGCGCGCAGATACGCCTTTCTGTGTCCGCAGCTTTGCCAGCCGTTCCGGGACAAAATCTTCATACATCGCCTTCACCTCCCATTCTGTAATAGATTGTACCTCACGCCCTTGCATTATTCGCAAAGGGAAAAAGGGTGTTTTCGTTGACTTGCTAAATTAAATCTATTACAATATGAAAAGTGAAGAATAATACCTATCGGACGGAGGAATAAAAATGGAAGGAAAGACCTGCTGTGTCACCGGGCACAGGGATTTACCCCAGAAAGAGATCAACCATGTAAAGACCGCCCTGCGGCGTGAAATTGATTCTGCTGTTGCGGACGGGTTTACCCGCTTTATGAGCGGCTTCGCAGACGGCGTGGACCAGTATTTTGCCAAGATTGTACTGGAGAAGAAAAAGACAAATCCGGTGCTGGAGCTGATTGCTGTCATTCCCTATCAAAAGCGCCTGGACAGCCTGATGGCAAAGGGCCGGACTTATGAAATGCTGGAGGCTTGCGCGGATGTTGTTGTCATGCAAGAGAAATACCACCCCAGCGTCTATTCCCACCGGAACCGCTACATGGTAGAACACTCTGACCGGGTGATCGCTGTGTATGACGGGAGGGAAAAAGGAGGCACGGTGAGGACAATCCGGTTTGCCCACCAGATGAAAAAGGTACTGCGGGAAATCCCTGTCGGGGAGATTGTTCTGCCAGGCCAACCCATTGCGAAAAGAAAATGAAAAAATGGATAACTGATACTTGATGATGCGCTCACTTTTCGGTGGGCGTTTTTCTTTACCTATTTTTTAGGAGGATTTTTTATGTGGAACATGATTACACACTTTCTTACATTCACCGGGGGAATGTCTGCCGGCGTTGTGCTGATGTGTCTTATGCAGGCCGCAAAGCAGGAAGATGAATGGTTAGAAAACAGAAAACGGGAGGAAAACGAATGAATCAGGAATTTGCAGAAAATATAAAAAACCATATCCGGGAATATCTGCCGGTGGATTATCAGGATGCAAAGATAACCCTTGAAAAAGTCACCAAAGGAAATGACCGGATTCTTACAGGGCTTATCATCCGAAAGGATGATGAAACGGCTGCACCGTCCATTTATCTGGAACACTATGAGGAACAGTTTGGCAAAGGCCGCCCGATGGACGACATTATGAAGGAAATTGCACAGATAAAAATGGAAAACAGCCTGGAACTTCCTATTGATGTGAAAGGACTTCAGGATTATGAAACAGCCAGGCCGCTGCTTGCGATCCGTCTGTGCGACCCGGAAAAGAATCAGGAATATTTGAAAGATAAACCCCATACCGCATGTGGGGAACTGGCGGCAACCTACCGTATTCAGATCATGGAGGACAGCAGCGGAACGGCTTCCGCTGTTGTTACAAATGATATGTTGAATCTTTGGGGAATTACACCAGAGCAGCTTCACCACGATACGGTGTCAGCAGAAAACGCCCGGAATCCTGTCTGTTTATACACAATGGATGATGTGATGTCAGAAATAATGCTGTCCGTAAAGCCTGAGAATCTTTTTGAACAGACGGAACCATTAGAATCTGAAATGATACCTATGTATATCCTGACAAACCAGAATAAAGTAAATGGCGCCGGGGTTCTGGCAAGAGACGGCGTACTGGATAAAATCGGCGAGCTGCTTGGTTCTGATTTTTATGTCCTCCCATCATCGACCCATGAAGTTATCCTTGTGCCGGATAACGGGAATATGCAGACTAAAGAACTGGAGGATATGGTAAAAGAAGTGAATGCTACCCAGGTGCCGCCAGAGGATTTACTTTCTGATAAGGTGCAGTATTATGACCGGGCAGCAAAAACCCTGGGACGAAAACAGGAAAAAGGACTATTGGAACGTCTTTCCGAAAATAAAGCACAGGTACAGGAAAGAGAGGCAAAAGCACCAAAAGAAAGACAGAAAACCAAACAGGAACCGAGCTTATAAGGGGCAGCGGCTATGCTGCCTTTTCTAATTCAAAGAAATGGAGGTTACAGGAATGAAGTTAGTAATTGCGGAAAAGCCCTCCGTCGCCATGTCGCTGGCGGCGGTTCTGGGTGCGAATGAGAAAAAAGACGGCTACATGGAGGGCGGGGGTTATCTGGTAAGCTGGTGCGTGGGACACCTTCTGGAACTGGCGCAGCCGGAGGCTTATGGGGAACGGTATGCCAGATGGCGTTATGGTGATCTGCCGATTCTGCCGGAAACATGGAAATATGAAGTGCCGAAGGATAAGAAAAAGCAGCTTGACCTTCTTTGCCAGCTGATGAAAGACAAACGGGTGGATTCCGTGGTATGCGCTACGGACGCCGGACGGGAGGGCGAACTGATCTTCCGTCTGGTCTATGAACACGCCGGATGTAAGAAACCGATGGAACGTCTCTGGATTTCCAGTATGGAGGATGCGGCAATCCGTGACGGGTTTGAGCACCTGCGTCCTGGCAGCGACTACGATAAGCTCTATGACGCGGCGGTCTGCCGGGCCGGGGCTGACTGGCTGATCGGTATTAACGCCACCCGGCTTTTCTCTGTCCTGTATGGCGTCACGCTGAATGTGGGGCGCGTCATGTCGCCCACGCTGGCCCTTCTGGTACAGCGGGAGGCAGATATTCGGGCATTTACGAGCAAGCCCTTCTATGTGCCGGAGATCACCTGCGGCGGCTTTACTGCCTCTGGGGAAAAGCTGTCCGGGAAAAATGAAGCTGAAAAAATCTGTATGGACTGTGACGGGCAGGGTGCTTTAGTGCTATCCGTGGAGAAGCAGGTCAAGACGGTTCAGCCGCCCCGCCTGTATGACCTGACAACTTTGCAGCGGGAATGTAACCGCATTTATGGCTATACGGCACAGCAGACCCTTGATTATGTGCAATCCCTCTATGAGAAAAAACTGGCGACCTATCCCCGGACGGACAGCCAGTATCTGACTGAGGACATGCAGGCAACCGCCGCCTCCCTGGTTCTCTGGCTGCGGGATTATATGCCCTTTGGAAAAGGCTGCACAGGGGAACCTGATATTGACCGCGTAACGGACGGCAGCAAAGTCACCGACCATCACGCGATTATCCCTACGGTGGAGGTTGCCCGGACGGATTTATCGGAGCTGCCTTCCGGGGAGCGGGATGTACTGACGCTGATTGCCGCAAGGCTGCTTTCTGCCACGGCCCAGGCGCACCGGTTCGAGGCGGTGACGGCGGTCCTGGACTGCCGGGGTAATTCCTTTACAGCAAAAGGGAAAACCGTATTGCAGGCCGGATGGAAGGAAGTGGAACGCCTCTACCGCATGGGATTGAAACAATCCAAACCGGAGGATGACGAGAGTACGGATGCTTCCCTTCCCATGCTGCAGGAGGGGCAGGTTTTTGAAACGGTCTCTGCCAGCGTCCGGGAGGGCAGAACCTCCCCGCCGAAACACTATACGGAGGATTCCCTTCTGGCAGCAATGGAGACCGCCGGAGCCGGGGATATGCCGGAGGATACCGAGCGTAAAGGATTAGGCACCCCGGCCACCCGTGCGGCTACACTGGAAAAACTGGTCTCTGCCGGATTTGTGGATCGGAAAAAAAAGCAGCTTATTCCAACGGAAAAAGGTGCGAACCTGATTCTGGTGCTGCCGGACAATATCAAATCGCCTACGCTCACCGCAGAATGGGAATCCATGCTGAAACAGGTGGAGCGCGGCGAGCTGGCCGCAGAGTCCTTTATGGAACAGATTGCGGATATGAGCCGGACGCTGGTAAAGGAGCATACCGCCCCGGAGAAACGCTTTTCCGGTCTGTTCCCGGATGCAAAAAGAAACGGAGGTGAGGCTGTCGGCGCCTGCCCCCGATGCGGCGGAACCGTATATGAGGACAAAAAAGGATTCTTTTGTGATAACCGGGACTGTGCCTTTGCGCTGTGGAAAGACAATAAATTCTTTTCCGGAAAGAAGAAATCCATAACAAAATCCGTGGCGGCGGCCCTTCTGAAAGAGGGCCGCGTTTCCATGTCCGGGCTTTACAGCGAAAAGACGGGAAAGACCTATGACGCTGTGGTGCTGCTGGATGATACAGGCGGAAAATATGTGAATTTCAAGCTGGAATTTCCGGCTAAGAAAGGCAGGCGGAAATGAACGGGCCGCCCTCACGGGAATTAACCAGGCAGGAACGGGCGGCGATCCGAAAGCTGGTAACAGACCTTTGCGCCAACCATGACAATCAGGATAGGCTCTGCCTCCTCTTAGACTGTCCCTGTTATATGCTGCATAAATGGTGGACCGGCTCTTTCTGCCGGTATTTTCAGGAGGCGGTGCTGCCGGTGGACCCGGCGCTGGAATCTGCCATTACCGGCGAGGACACTTCCCTGAAACAGAAAACATGCCCGGTCTGTGGCAGGTCATATCTTCCCACCACCAGCCAGGCCTATTGTTCGGATTCCTGCCGCGCCTTTGCCAGACGGAAATCCGAGCGGGAACGCAAGCGCCGGAGCAGAAAAAATTAAAGGTAATATGTCCGCAACTTAACCAAAATGAGGCTTGATTTTAGGGGCTTTCGGGCCCCGGTTTGAGGGGCGGCTGTATAAGAATACTCTGACGCCCCAAAACGGGTATAAGTTGCGGACAAATAAACAAACGGGAGGGATGTGGATAGAAAAGACAGCGATTACAAAAGAGCTTATGCGGATTGATACCAGGAGGCAGATAATTGATATACAGCAGATTGATAACCGGCGCTTTATGTATAACCCGAAAACAGGCATATTGGTCTTAGGTTATCAGTATGCAGCTACAAGTACAATGGTTTCCAGCCATGCCAACGAACTGGCCGACGCCGGGATCACAAAAGGCTATGACGATTTTGTCCGGGGCTGGATCGGCACCGGCGGGGGCTACCCCAAAGGGGTGATCCACTTTGCACCCTGTGTAGATAAGAGAAATATCACACTGTTTGACCGGGCTTTTGACACACTGAAAATGTTTCAGGAAAACGGTGCGCTGGCGGGCACGGTGGTCCGTGGCTTCGGGGAAAGCTGGGAGCAGCCGTTATCCGATATTTTTACGGATATGCGAGAACCGGAGCAGAAACCCTCTGTCCGCAGGCAGCTAAAGAAACAGCCGGAGGCAAAAGCCACCCGGCAGAAAACCAATCATCAACAGGAACGATAGGAGGCGATTTTTTGAATATCAATACGATCACAACCGATGACCTGCGGCGCATGGAAGGCAAAGACGGCCTGATCCTGCAGGGCTGCGGCGGGGATTTGAAGGAATGGGTGGACGGGATCAATGAGATGTTCACCGAGGCAGGAATTTTGAAGGACGGCAGTAAATTTGAGAATGTTTCCACTTTCCAGTATGGAGAGCTTACCTGTCTGCTCTACCCTTTCGAGGATGTAAAGCTGGACATTGGGAAACTTGCCATGTGGCGATTGCAGACCCATGATACTTTCGGCGGCACATGGCTGTCCGATTTTGTACCGAACCGTCTGGGCGGTTTTATCGGGGAGCCTTCGCCGGAGCCGGAAAAACCGGATTGTGCGCTGATCGGCCAGGATGGCAATATCTTCAATCTGGTAGGCATTGCGGCTCGTACCCTGCGGGAGCATGACCTGAAGGACCAGGCAAAGGAAATGAAGGACCGGGTGTTTGCTTGCGGCAGTTACGGGGAGGCGCTTTGTATCATTGGGGAGTATGTCAATATCACGGATTCCGAAGCGGAGCCGGAGTACAGGCCTTCTCTCCGGCAGCAGATAAAAGACGCAAAGCAGACGGAGACGCCCCAAAAGCAGAAACCATCAAAACAGCAGGAACGATAAGGAGGATCAGAATGGGAAAAGAAACAACCTACGGCGTATGGGCGGTGCGCAGCGGCGCTTCCATCTTCGGCCATGCCGAGGCGTGGTGCAAGGAAGATGGAAAGCCTTTGGAATTTGACACCCGCGAGGCTGCGGAGGCTTACGCCAGGGAAATGAACAGCAAGACCACCGCTAATGTCCATTATTACGCACAGGAGAAGGAACCGGAGCCGGGCGCCGTCAGAAAGACTTCCGCACAGGTGCAGCAGGATTTGGATGCCCGTGTCCATGAGGAAGTGACACCGAAAAATGACGCGGCAGAAAAGCAGAACGAGATTCCCGGCAGACAGGTCATGCCGGAGGCGGACCCCTTGATGGAAATCCGCTCTGCGGTCCACAGCAACTATGCGGGCATGGTCGCCATGCTGGGTGCGGATAACCGGGTGTACCTAGGGCGTGAGGAACGCTGCCACTACCAGGATATGCAGGCGTCTTATTATGACAATCAGGACGGCTCCCTGTGCTTTGTCTGCGACCAGCCGGATATGTACTATTTTCTCTATGGGGAGGGCTGGGCGCATACCCAGGCGGAAATGCTGGAGCGCGGCCTTACCCTGCGCCAGTATGAGGAATTTGCAAGGCTTCGGGACGGCGTGCTCTCACAGTTCACACCGAGCCGGGAAATCCTGTTCGCCGGGCAGCCCTTCCAGCCGCCGGAGAGCTATCTGCGCAATGCGGAACTCTATGAGGAAGGCCAGACCGGAAATTACAATATGCTGGATGGCAGGCTCAACAACGAACCGCCTGTGCGCCCTGACCTGACAGACGGGCAGACGTATGAAGAAATCCAGGAGCTTGCCCCGGAGACTTTGCCGGAGGAAAAACCCTCCCTGATGGAGCGGCTGAAAGCGGAACGCCCGGAGCATGAGGCGAAACAGGCAGCGCCGCCTGTACCGGAAAGGGAACGCTGATGGTGGCGGTAAGGTTCGAGGGTGTGGATATACTGGACAGCCTGGAGCAGATCATGGAGCTGCACACGCAGCATTATAAGGACGATTTTGACCTGGATAAAGAGCTGATTCCAAAGCTGGCCGTATCGGGAGAACCGGAGGACCGGCACCTTCTCTGGCTGTCGCGGCCCTGCGGCACCTATACCCTGCGGGAATGGGAGGTCTATCTGGAAGGCAGCTATGCAAATAAAGTGTGGAAGTTTTACCATGAACAGACAAAAGACCCGGTCCTTGCCTATGCCCTCTCTATCAAAGAGGTGCAGGATGGAAAAGTAATCGGCAATATTTATCCGCTGGATTATGCAGAGCACGTGGAGCGGGTGAAGCTGCTGACCTGCCCCATTGGAAAAGTAGCTGTTTTGTTTGAGGACGGGGCCCGTATCAAAATTCCTTATCAGAACCAGAGCCAGCTTATAAATGAGCTGATGCCGGCACATGGGAAACCACAGTCAATAACCGGGCTGCCGGAAAGCGAGCAGGAGCTTGCCATAATTCTGAAACGGGAACGGCTCAAACGCTCTTACCATGCCACAAACGGTGATATAAAAGAGTATATTGACGGCCTGAGAAAAGGCACTTTGCGTGGAAAACTCAAAGAAACTCGGACGGCCGCCACATCCTCCCATAAGTCGCCCTCACATAAAAAGGAACCTGAACGATGAAGGCCGGGCATAACAAAAAATCCGTCCGGGTGGAATTCGTCATGTCTGAACAGGAGGCGGAGCTGGTAAAGGGGCGCATGGCGGAGCTCGGCATTACCAACCTCTCCGCGTATCTGCGCAAGATGGCGGTAGACGGTTATATCATCCATCTGGATATGAGTGACATTCAGGAAATGATACGGCTTCTTCGTATCTGCACCAATAACTTAAACCAATATACTAGACGAGCTAATGAGACTGGAAGTATTTACGCTGCCGACATGGACGATCTGCGCACACGCCTGGACAGTTTGTGGAATGGCATGGATAAACTGCTGCGGGGATTTGCGAACATTTCGTAAACAGGAAAAAAACGCCGTTGCTTTCCGGCAACCGGCACGGTAGAATTTTGATAGAGGGGCAAATATATTTCTCTTTGAAACACCCTTCGGGCATACCTGATTGTCCTGAAAAACGGACATGGAAAAGGAAAGGAGGCGGGCGTATGCGTCTGATTGGTAAATTACTGGCACTTCCCTTTGTACTGGTTACGGGGATTCTCTATCTGGTGTGTAAATTCCTGGTGGTCGTTTCCGGTGCTGTGCTGGGGATTCTATCGGGGATCGTATTTCTGGCGGCGCTGGCGCTGTTCTTCGCAGCCGGATTCTGGCCGGGGCTTTCATGGATGGTGATTGCGTTCCTGATCAGCCCTTACGGTCTGCCGATGGCGGCGGCCTGGCTGGTGGGGATCATCGGCGGTGCAAACAGCGCGTTAAAGGATTTTGTATTTGGTTAAACAGTTTCGGCGGGGCTCATTGGCAGCCCCGCCCTTTTTCTATAATTATGGCTGTCTGCTATGGCAGCTTTTTGATTGGAGGGATTTGATTGAAAGATACAACGCCAATTTATTTTCATTCTGCCACCTATGCGCATGAGCATGGGGAGCTGGATCAGTACCGTGCTTCCCACAAGGCAAACATTGCGTGTAAGGAGGCAATCGAACAGGCCATTGCGGACAACTACCGGGATAACCGTTTAGACCCCGCATGTGTGCAGCAGGTCTTACAGCAATTTGATCCTGGCCGGATTTTCTATGTCCTTGCCAACACGGTCCGGCAGAAAGATTATGACGGGCGGATTTCCCGTGATAATAAAGCATGGGCGCAGACAATCCCGGTCTGTGAGGATAAGGACGGTTTCGGATATGACCGGAATGTTTCCTTTGTTGTAGACCGCAGCCATACAGGATTGATGGATTTATTTCTCACGCAGGCAAGACGGGAGTGTGTGCTGGCACAGGAGAAACCTTCTGTCCGTGACAGTCTGAATAAAAACGCCGGACAGCAGGCGGCTCACAGTGATAAACCGAAAATGAAAAAAGAACAGGCACGATAACAGGGCCGGTTTTACAGTAAGGGGGTGATGGGATGGCGACCACACGGCTCATGCCGTTGCACGTTGGGAAAGGACGGGATGTTTCCACGGCGATTGCGGACATCATTGATTATGTGGAGAATCCGCAGAAAACCGATTTTGGAAAATTCATTTATGGTTATGAGTGTGACACCCGGACCGCCGATGCGGAGTTTCTTTTATCCAAGCGGCAATATGCAAACCTGACCGGACGTAGCCGGGGCGCGGATGATGTGATTGCCTACCATCTCCGGCAGGCGTTCAAGCCCGGCGAGGTCACGCCGGAAGAAGCAAATCAGATCGGGCGGGAGCTGGCACTAAAACTGACGAAGGGAAACCATGCTTTTGTTGTCTGCACCCATGTGGATAAACACCATGTCCATAATCACATTATCATAAATTCTACCACACTGGACTGCCAGAAAAAATTCCGTAACTTCTGGGGTTCCACCTGGGCGATCCGGCGCATGAATGACAAGCTGTGCCTGGAGCACGGGCTTTCCATTGTGGAAAATCCGAAACCCAGCCGGGACCATTACGGCACATGGATGGGAAGTCAGAAACAACCCTCCCACCAGGAGCAGCTACGCTGGGCGATTGACGCAGCTCTGGAAGAAAAGCCGAAGGACTTTGAAGAACTTTTGAAGAAGCTGGAGGCGGCTGGGATTGAAGTCAACCAGGAGCGAAAGTACCTCCGTTTTCGCTTGTCATCAGAGGATAGATATACCCGGTGTGATACGTTAAAGGGCGACTATACCGAGCAGGCCATCAAAGAACGGATCGCCGGCACCCGGATGGTGAAGCTGCGCCGTACCTCTCCCCCAAAGCCGGTTTCCAAAGTTGGGCTGCTGGTGGACATTGAGGCGGCGCTCCGCTCCGGCAAGGGTCCAGGGTATGAACGCTGGGCGAAGGTGTTCAACTTAAAACAGCTCTCCCAGGCGGTGATCTGGCTCAAAGAGCATGGCGATATGAGCTATGAGGATTTGCAGAAAAGATCAGACGCCGCTACCGACAGCTTCAATGCGTTGTCGGCACAGATCAAGGAACTGGAATCGCAGATGACCGCCAACGGGGAACTGCAGAAACAGATCGTAAATTATGCCAAGACGCGGGCGGTCTATGTGGAGTACCGGAAAGCCGGGTACAGCAAAAAATTCCGTGCTGCGCATGAGACGGAAATCCTTCTGCACCAGGCGGCGAAGAAACATTTTGACGAGCTGGGAATCACAAAGCTGCCCTCCGTCAAATTTCTGCGGGAGGAATATGCCGGACTTCTGGAACAGAAACGGAAAGCCTATTCTTCCTATAAGCAGGCCAGAGCCGATATGAAAGAACTCTATAATGTCCGGGCAAATGTGGAGCATTTGCTGGATATTCCCACCGGGCGGGAACCGCAGAGGGAATCGCAGAAGTCACGGCAATAGGTTTTCTTCTGCTTTTGGTTTTCAGCGTTCCAACGGAACGCGCAGCCATCACCGCAGGTGATGATCTCAGGGGTTTGGGGACATGTCGCCAACAAGCATTTAGCAGGAATTCCGGGAACGGAAATCCTGCTAAATATGCAATCTTACGGAAGATTGCATTGCTTGCCAGCGACAGTGGGTATAAATTTGAATCCGTAATATAAGAAACGCCGGACAGATCCAGTCATCATGTCCGGCGTTCTTTTTCCTTAGCTTCTCGCATTTACAGCTCAGGATAGGTGAACTTTTATAGCCCTAAATTCATAAACAAAAAAAGGGGGTTGTATCCTGAAGCCTCTTTTTATACCAATGTCAAAAAATAAGAGTTGTTTTATAGCCGCAGTTCAGCGCACTTTCAATTTTCATTGTACCACTATGTGCTTCTACAATTTGCCGTACCAACAATACACCAAGTCCATGACGGAGGTTTAGTTTTTCATCTGTGCTTTCAAGATAGTGCGTTTTGGTATTCAATTCTTGCAACTTATCAGCAGATACCCCCACGCCATTATCCGCGACAATAATTTCTGTATGTCCATCCGTACAGTCAACCGAGATTGTTATTGCACAGCCGTTTGGATTGTGGCCGATGCTATTTTGAAGAAGATTTGTAATCGCCCGCTTTAAGAGCGCTTCATCACCCAGCATATAGTGCAGCTCGCTTTCTTCATCCGATTGAAAATCAATAGAGAAGCTTTCATCAAGCCCACTATCCAGAAAATCACATACCACTTGCCGGGCCAATTCTACTGGGGAAATTTTCTCAGTTCGTAATGGCTGCATATCATATTCCAGTTTTGAAGTCAAATTCAAATCCTCAATGAGCTGCTTAATTTTGGTAGCCTGCTGGCGGATTGCCACAATCTTTTCTTTCTGTTCTGTGTTCAAATCCCGGCTTTCCTCTAAGCTGCTGGAATAGCCAAGCACCATTGATAGAGGTGTGCGGATGTCATGTGAAATACCGCTGATCCAGTTTGCTCTTGCCCTGTCCCTGCGTTGCAGGGTTTTGGCGACCTTATTCAGCTTTGCGTTGATTTCCGCCAATTCCCCCCGTTCAACTAACTGTGTTTTCTTCCCAGATGAAATTTCTTCTATGCCGGTGAGGATCGGCTTAATGGATTTTTCAATCTTGCGGTTATTGTGAATGAACAGGATCAGCACAATGATGATATTGAACAAAAATAAAGTAACCAATCCAAATATGTCTATTTTAATGCTGTCAGAAGTTTTGTAAGCAGACAGTTTCCAAAAACTATCCTGCGGGTAGCCGACAACCAGCAGACCATAAGATTGATTTGACACGAATACTGGATAATCCTCTAAGTACCACCTTGTCATTTCTGCAATATCGCCCGGTGTATAGTGCAGAGGTAATTCGGACGGTATTTTGTAATTCCAGACCACATCGCCGGTGTCATTGCTTATCAGCATACACCATGCGTTTTCATTTGTCATTTGGATAGCCGTATTTTCTGAAAGACGGTAGCTTTCTTCACTTTGCTGCAAGTCTGCGGAAACCTGCTCTAATAGTTGCGTTGGGCTATGGCTGCCCCGACTGCTTGACACCACAGCCAGCACAACAAAAAGGACAATGTTTATCAGGATAAAGAAGCAGAACAGCTTCACACTGGAATGAACATACCGCTTAAAAAATCGTTGAATATTATTCATAGGCTCACCTTGACTTGTCCTTTAAGATCAACTTATATCCAATGCCTTTTACCGTTACCAGCGAAACCGGCGAAGATGGTTTTTCCTCAATCTTTTCCCGGATATGGCGAATGTGCGACATAAGTGTTTTCTCATAGCCTATATAAATATCCCCGCAAACCGTTTGGCAAAGCGCACCCAAAGTTACAATGCGGCCCGCATTTGCATACAGTTTTTTCAATATCTCCACTTCTTTTGCGGTCAGGGAAACTGGTTCCTGTCCCTCACGATAGACTTCTGCCTGTTCTAAGTCCACTTTGCAGGCATCCAGTAAGAAGCTGCTTTCCTCACTTTCTTTATAGGTTCGCCGCAGAATGGCCGTAATGCGCCATACAAATTCCTGCGCGATAAATGGTTTTACCATGTAATCATCCGCACCGGCCTCAAAACCTTTTGATTTATCGTCGATTTCTCCTTTTGCCGTCAAAAAAAGAATAGGGATCGGGTTCTGTTCTCGGATTGTCTTTGCCAACATAAAGCCGTCCATATCCGGTAGCATAACATCCAAAACAGCCATATCCGGCTTTGCACTCATTCTTTCCAATGCGCTCAGGGCGGTATTGGCGGTTACTATATTTTCAAAACCATTCTCTTTCAGAATGGATTGGCACATCTGTAAAATTGCCGGTTCATCATCAACCAGCAAAATAATTTTGTCCTTGATTGTACCCATCGGCTCACTCCTTTCCTTATGTATTATACCATATCTTTTCATATTTGCAGCTTTGATCGTGAAAATCAAGGTAAAATCAAGGTTCTCTCCAATGCAATGCAAGGTGGGGGCTATATGATATAAGCAGCTTAGGAAAGGAGCAAGAAAAAATGATTGTAGCAACAGATAATTTGTCAAAAGAATATGACGGTGTTTACCGTGTTCAGGAATTAGATATTCGGATTAAAGAGGGCGACATTTACGGCTTTCTCGGCCCGAATGGGGCAGGCAAGTCCACCACCATGAAAATGCTGCTCGGACTTGTCAAACCCACCAGCGGAACCATTGAAATTATGGGAAAACCGTTCAACGAAAAGAACCGCCGTGATATTCTCTCGTCCGTTGGCTCCCTGATTGAATCCCCGTCCTACTATGGACATTTGACTGGCCGCGAGAATATGGAGATCATTCGCAGGCTGCTTGACTTGCCCAAAAAGAACATTGAAGAAGCGGTGCATATTGTCCGTATGGAAAACCAGATGGAGAAGAAAGTCAAAAACTATTCTCTCGGTATGAAGCAGCGGCTCGGCATTGCAATGGCACTGGCCCGGTTCCCGAAACTTCTGATTTTGGATGAACCGACCAACGGGCTTGACCCCGCAGGCATCGAAGAAATGCGGGAACTCATTAAGATGCTGCCGAAACAGTATGGCATGACAGTGATGATTTCCAGCCACATTTTAAGTGAGATCGACCAGATGGCTACTGTTGTCGGCATTATCAATCAGGGCTGCCTGATTTTTCAGGAAAGGATGTCAGTTCTGGATATGCAGCGGGAGCCACAGATTATATTGAGAACCAGCGATAACAACCACGCTTTCCAGCTTCTTAAAAAGGCCAACCCGCAGCGTACAACGGATGGTTTGCAGATCGGTGCGCTGACTGACGAACAGACCGGCGCTGTTGTGCAATGCCTGTGTTCCAATGGTATCTCTGTTTATCGTGTTGAGGAACACCGGGAAAGTCTGGAAGATATTTTCCTCAACCTGACAGGAAAGGAGCTGACACTGTGATGAAATACCTGTGCCTTGAATTATACAAACTGAAACGCAGAAAGGTTTTTCTGACCTTTGTGCTGATCCTCGGTGTGGAATTACTCTTTGTATTTTCCAACTATGGAAACAATGAAAATTTCCTCGGTATGATTTCCGACCCCAATGCACCGGCATGGGAGGATTTGATCGTTGGGCCAGCTACTATGAATGGGCTTTTTCTTCCCATTCTGGCAGCGGTTATTGCCAGCCGCATTTGCGATATGGAACACCGGGGAAATACATGGAAGTTGTTGGAGTGCAACAATGAAAACCGCAAGGCAATTTGGTTCTGCAAGTTTACCGTAGTAACCGTTCTCATGCTGGCGGCAATTCTCATTCAGGCTCTTGTGATTGTCGCCTACGGCAATGCTGTGGGGATTGTTGAGCCGCTGCCGGTAAAAACGCTGTGGGAATTTGTTTTGGGGACAGTAATGGTTACATTTGTGGTTGTAACTATTCAGGTGTTTTTCTCTCTTGTTTTTGCGAACCAGCTTATCCCGATGTCTATTGGTATGATTGGTGCGTTGATTGGCTTTATTTCTACTTTGCTCCCCACGGGCATCCGCAATATCCTCATTTGGGGAAATTACGCAGAAATGATGGTGCTGGGGCAGGACACTTCTTCCGGCAATTTGCAATCCAGTGAACTTGTCGTTCGGAATATTGACTTTCTTCCGCTTACGATCCTCTTTATTGTTGGATTGATTGCCTTTGTCCTGTTTGAGAAGAAGTTTCAAAAATACGAGTATTAAAGGAGGGGTTGTAATGCTTATCAATGCAATTCGGGCGGAAAATCTGAAAAGCCGCCATTCTAATATGTGGGTAGCAGTTCTCATTCTGCCACTTTTGACCGCCGCCATTGGTGCAATCATTTATGGCATCAATGCTTCGGCCAATTTGTACGACGGCGCAGTATGGCAGCAGCTTTGGCTTCAAACAGGGCTGTTCTATGGGTATTTTTTCTTTCCAATCCTGATTGCCATTTGTGCGTCCTATTTGTGGCGGCTGGAACACACAAATTACAACTGGAACAGCCTTATGACAACACCGGTTTCCCGGTCAACCATTTTCATTGCGAAGCTGGTTGTGCTGACAAAATCTATTCTGACCGCACAGGTTCTTTTGATGGTGTTTATCATTATCGTAGGAAAGGTTGTGTTTCGGTTTGAACAGCCCATCCCTATCAATATGCTATGGTGGCTGTTTATGGGCTGGTTTTCAGCTTTGAGCGTTGGTGCTGTTCAGCTTTACTTGTCCATGCGGATCAGGAGCTTTGCGGTGCCGGTAGGTTTGGCGGTTTGCCTTAGTATCGGCGGTCTGGCTTTCCATATTGCCGGTTTAAGTGAGATGTTCCCTTATTCGCAAATTATTCTCGGTCTATCGTCACAGGACGAAGTGTTGCCGATTGACAGTATAACGACTTTGGTTCCAATGGTTCTTGTTTACACGGTATTATTTGTGATTTTGGCTACTAATCATCTGAAAAAGGCAGATGTTGTAGCCGGATAAAGGAGAAAAAATGAAAGCAGAAAATTTAGGAAGATTATCTTTGTTGGTAAGCGTACTCCCGCTGACCCTGTTTATCATCCGGCACTTGAAAATCGGCATGGATGCGCCGTGGGTTTATATCATCTTTGCAGTGTACGCGCTTTTGATTATTGCGGGCTTTGTATTCGCAATCTGGCTGGTGAAAAACAAAAGGACACGGACGGCCACATCTAAAGCGGCATTAACGCTTAGTTCTCTGTATGTTGCGTTTTTCAGCTTCTTTATTTACCTGACAGTAGCAGCCAGAATTTGACCTAATGGAAGCTGATTATAGCAGCAAACTTATTTCAGATAGCGAAAACCTGCCAGATGACGGCAAAAGGAAAAAGCCGTTGCATAACAAACACATTCAAATCACTTATGGGACAGAAATTTTGAATAAAAAATGGAGGTGATGATGTGATGGGACATTAGCTGTTTTTGATATAGAAGAATCCGGAAAACAGATTGGCGAAAAGTTATTTCTGCTTCTTAACGAGGAACAAAAGAATGCTCTAATGCAATATATTTTGGAACAAGGAGTCTGTCATGGAACGGTATTCAATTCCTGTCACACTTCCTTTGCTGCAAAGAAGAATCCTCTAACAGAAATACAGGAAGGCGAGCTTTATCTATGCCTGGAGCACCGCACTGTCAGGGTTCGCGAACGGATTATCAACCTGACAAGTAAGGAGTTTGATATACTGGCATTACTCATTGCCAATCCCAAACGTGTTTTTACTTACGAACTGATTACCGATTTGGTTTGGAAAGAGGATTGTGATTTCTATTCGAGAAAAGCCATTCATAATCATATAAGTAAGTTGCGTAAGAAATTGCGCTTTGAACCAGATCTTCCAAACTATATTGAGAGTGTCGCCGGAATCGGCTATAAATTTGAACATTTGTAAGCTAAAGCCACGAGATTTTCTTGTGGCTTTAATTAACATCCACTTCCAAACGCTTAATATTGAAGGTTGTATTGTTCGAGCTAAAGAACTATAATAGATTCTATGGAGGTGCGATATGGAATATATGACACTAAAAGAGGCCGCCGAAAAATGGGGTGTGACGCCTCGTAGGGTAAATTATTATTGTGCTGGTGAACGTATCTCTGGAGCAGTAAAGATGGCCGGTATTTGGCTGATTCCCAAAACTGCAGAAAAGCCGATTGATGGTCGGACAAAACAAGGGAGAGAATTGCGCCATGAATAAAATTTTGATTATAGATGATGACAGAGAACTATGCGCTTTGATTAAACGCAGCGTACAATCGGAACATATAGAAGCCGATTTTTGTAATACCGGAAAAGAGGGATTGCAGAAATTAAAAGAACAGGAATACCAGCTTGTAGTGCTGGATGTAATGATGCCTGGTATGGATGGCTTTGAAACGCTGGAAGAAATCCGCAAAGAGATCAGCCTGCCGATTTTGATGTTCACATCCAAAAATGACAGTGCTTCTAAAGTGCGGGGGTTACGGGCCGGAGCGGACGATTATCTGACAAAGCCGTTTGACATGGACGAACTGATTGCCCGTATTGCGTCCCTCATTCGCCGCTACACTCGCTTTAATCAGCAAGCTGGAACTATGCAAAAGCTGGATTTTGACGGATTGCAGATTGACCTTGAAAATCGTTCCATTACTACGGGAAACGGCACTTTTGAGCTTCCTCCAAAGGAATTTGATCTGCTCTTGTACTGTGCAAAACATCAAGGGAAAATTTTGACAAAACAGCAAATTTATGAGGAAGTATGGGGCGAAGAATATTTCTACGATGACAGTAACATTATGGCGATTATCAGTCGGCTTCGTAAAAAATTAGAAGTCAATCCTTCCAGTCCAAAGTATATCCAAACGGTTAAAGGGATTGGCTACCGCTTTAATAAGGAGGTGTAGCCGGTATGGAGATTATCGTTTTCTTGTCCATTGTGATTGCTGTTGTGGCTGTACTGACATCCATTGTTCTCGTTCGGCGCGTAAAAAAGCAAATAGCAGAAATGACCGACGCTCTGGTTGATGTGAAAAATGGAAATGGCAATCGGCGTATTTTGTCTGCAACAAATGAACTGGTATCCCCTCTTGCCTATGAAATCAATGAGATTGTTGTGTCCTATGAAAGCAGACTTTCGATTGTCCGGCAGACAGAGGAAATCAACCGCCAGCTTATGACGAGCCTTTCCCACGATGTTCGGACACCCCTTACAACCCTCATCGGGTATCTTGACGCTGCATATAAAGGGCTTGTTACAGGGAAAGACCGGGATGATTATATCGAAATTGCCCGCCGGAAAGCTCATGATTTGAAAGAATATATTGATGTACTCTTTGACTGGTTCAAGTTAAATTCCGACGAGTTTGCTTTGGAAATCCAGAGCGTTGAAGCCGCAGAGTTGACAAGAAATATCCTGATCGACTGGATACCGATTTTTGAAGATAAGCAAGTCGATTATGACATTGATATTCCCGAACAGCCTGTCCGGGTAAGATTGGATACGGACAGCTATATGAGGATTATCAATAATCTCATTCAAAATGTAATCGCTCACAGCCATGCGGACAAAATTAAAATTTCCCTGTCAAAGCAGGGAAATAACTTGAGGCTGCTGTTGGCAGATAATGGTGTAGGAATTGAGAAAGAAGATTTGAAACACATTTTTGAACGGCTTTATAAGTGTGATAAAGGTCGGTCTGAAAAAGGAAGCGGTCTTGGTCTTTCTATTGTCCATCAGCTTGTAGAAAAGATGGGTGGAAACATAACAGTTGAAAGTTTGCTGGGAAAAGGAACGGAATTTATGTTGCTTTTTCCTTTGGAGATTTAAGCGGGTTCCCGTCTTTATGGCGGGAACCTTTGTCATTTTGCCAGATTTCAAATTGCAAGGTTAATGCAAGGTTGCGGCAAGGTTAATGCAAGGTTGGCATGATAGAATACCTTACAGAACAGGAGGTTTTGAATATGGATACAAATTATATCATTGAAACAAAAAATCTGACGAAGCAATACGGCTCACAAAAGAGTGTGGCTGACTTAAATATCCATGTGAAGCGTGGGAGAATTTATGGTCTGCTGGGCAGAAACGGAGCCGGAAAAACTACTACCATGAAGATGCTGTTGGGCTTAACGAAGCCGACTTCCGGGGAGGTCAAAATCTGGGGAAAGCCCTTGCAGGGGAATGAAAAGAAATTGCTGCCCCGTATCGGAAGCCTGATTGAATCCCCCGGTTTTTATCCAAATCTGACCGGCACAGAGAACTTGCGTATCTTTGCTACTCTGCGGGGCGTACCAAACAATCATGCCATCAAAGACGCTCTGGATTTGGTAGGACTGCCCTACAAAGATAAAAAGCTCTTTTCACAGTATTCTCTTGGTATGAAGCAGCGGCTTG
>ERZ1106950.277-NODE-277-length-58315-cov-12.208393_pt1 | contig 58315 bp, 74 predicted proteins | sample MGYA00403675_ERZ1106950 | MGnify/ENA primary metagenome ERZ1106950 (study PRJEB35170, sample SAMEA104062410) | human gut metagenome | biome: human gut; feature: human-associated habitat; material: faeces | place: Denmark | collected 2012-06-13 ... | reverse complement strand
AACGGCTTCCCCTGACACTGGATGACGAACAGATGGATGTGTTAATCAGTATGATAATCCTGTTCTGTTTCAGCGGAACCGGGGTATTTGGCGCCATGAACTCAGCCATGACCGGGGACCATTCCATCCTCTATGCCAAGGCCGTCATGGACTTTTTTACAGCCATTATCTTCGGGACCACAGCCGGCTATCTGGTGGGCTTTATTGCCGTGCCTCAGTTTGCCGTGGGTATCCTGCTGTTTGGAGGTGCTTCTTACATACTCCCCCTGGTCACCGACACCATGCTGGCTAATTTTAAGGCCTGCGGGGGAATCATCACCCTGGCAGTGGGTTTGAAAATTGCAGGTATCAAGCGGACCAAGGTCTTAAATATTCTTCCGGCCATTGCCATCATTTTCCCGCTGTCCTGCCTGCTTTAAAAAATATGGTAAAAATCAGCAGATGAGATGTTGTCATAACAACATACATTTCCCGTTATCCATAGTATACTTCCAGCATAACAACAATTTACTGTTTTGCAACAAGGAGGATAAAGGAATGATTAGAAGAATTATTAAGATAAATGAAGACCTGTGCAACGGATGCGGCGCATGTGCCGCCGCCTGCCACGAAGGAGCCATCGGAATGGTGGATGGAAAAGCCAGGCTTTTAAAGGATGATTACTGTGACGGCCTCGGAGACTGTCTGCCCACCTGCCCTACCGGGGCCATTACCTTTGAGGAACGGGAGGCCGCTGCCTATGACGAGGCAGCTGTAAAAGCCCGCATGGCCCAGGGCCGGAATGCATCCGGCGCAGCCCCCTGCCCTTCCGCCGGTGTCTCCTCCAATGTCTCCCCTTCCGCCGTTTCCCCATTTGCAGCACCTCATCACAGCGGATGTCCGGGAAGCCGGTCCCGGAGCATTGCCAGGGAAGCAAGGGAAAACACTGTCTCCACAGGAACCCTTTTCCCGGAAAAAACCGTTTCCATGGAGAGCCGGCTGTCCCAGTGGCCTGTGCAGATTAAACTGGCTCCTGTCCAGGCCCCCTATTTTAAGGATGCCCGTCTTTTGATAGCCGCTGACTGTACTGCCTTTGCTTATGGCAATTTCCACAATGATTTTATAGCCGGACGCATCACCCTGATAGGATGCCCGAAGCTGGATATGGTGGATTACTCTGAAAAGATGACGGAAATCATCCGTCTCAATGATATCAGGGATGTCACCATTGTCCGCATGGAGGTTCCATGCTGCGGCGGTATTGAAAATGCAGCGAAACGCGCACTCCAGGCCAGCGGGAAGTTCATACCGTGGCAGGTTGTGACGATCTCATGCAGGTCGGGCAAAATTCTGGAATAAAAAATAATAAGCCTTACAGGCAGAACCCCCAGTGGATCTCCACGACATCCCCGTTGATGACAACCCGGTCAATAAGGGCCCGGACCAGCTGCTGCCGCTGCGCATCGGTTCCGCCATCCAGGACGTCATCCAGGCGGGCCGCGGCCGCCTTCGCTTCCGAAGCGGAGAGCCGCGGCTTTTTTGCGTCCAGCGCGGCCAGCTCCCGGAGGAGGGAATCCTTCTCCTTTTTCAGGGCGTCCAGGCGGGCGGAGACTTCCTGCAGCGGGACGCTCCCGAGCTGGTACAGATCCAGGACCCGGGATGACTGCGCGTCCAGCCCGGCGATCCGACGGGAGAGCACCGCGGCGTCGCCATCCGGATCCGGGGCGGACCTCGCGACCATGGAGTCGATCAGCGACGGATCCAGCGAGAGCTTCCGGATCTCGGAGAGGACAAGCCCCTCGAGATCTTCCTGCCTGAAGGAGACATTGTCGCAGCGTGGGCCGTCCTGCTTTTTGTGGCGGCAGGAATCGCACCTGTAATAACGATATTTGTAAACGCGCCCGATGCGGCAGGTTTTTATGGTCTTGATGCCATAGCGCCGGCCACACTTCCCGCAAAAGCAGAGCCCCGTCAGGAGGTTGACCTGGCCCTCGCGTTTCCGGGTGGCGTTCCCGAAGGTCTCCGTCCGACGGGCGACCGCGGCCTGCGCTTCGTCCCATAGCTCGCGGGAGACGATCGGCTCATGGGTTCCGTCATAATAGACGCCCTGGAAGGAGACGCGGCCGACGTAAACAGGATTTGTGAGGATGGCCTTGATTTCATTGGCGGCCTTCCATGCGCCATATTTCGTGGTATAGCGCTCGGCCATGTATTCCCGGATGGCCATGTAAGAGAGCTCCCGGCCTTCAAGGCCGCGGACAAAGAGCTCGAAAATCAGGCGGACCTGCATGGCCTCGTATTCATTCGGAACCAGGGCGCCGTCCTTGTAATCGTACCCGATCAGAGGGTGGGCGCACCCGGAATAAAGCCCGGACTTCGCGCGGCCGACCCTTCCCATGGTCATGCGCTCCCGGATCTGGTCGCGCTCCAGCTGTGCGAACACGGAGAGGATCCCGACCATGGCCCGGCCAAAAGGCGTGGATGTGTCGAAATTTTCATTCATGGAAATGAAGTCGATCCCGCCGGCCAGGAAGCAGGACTCCACCATATACATGGTGTCCTTCTGGGACCGAGAGAGCCGGTCGAGTTTCCACACGAGCACCGTGTCGAAGATCCCGCGGCCGGCATCCGAGAGCAGCCTCTGCAGAGCAGGCCGGTCCATCTTCGCGCCGGAGAAGCCGGGATCGGTATAAACGGAGACCACGGTCCAGTCGTGGGCTTCACAGTACTTTTTAAGACGTTCGGTCTGTTCCCCGATCGAATACCCGGAAGCAGCCTGTTCCTGGGTGGATACGCGGACATATACAGCTACGCGCCTCAGCATAACGACACCTCCTGAAAAAGGGCACAAAAAAGAAAACCCTCTTGTGGTTTTCCGGATTCGGGTGCTATACTGAAGGCGGTGAGCGTTTCAGGAAGCACCCGCAAGGGGCCCGGAATCGCGGCGGCCAGGGACGGCAATCCCCGGCCGTCTTTTTTATTTTGAGACATCCGCATCAAAGCGGATCATTTCAGGAAACCTCTCCGGCGGTGCCGCCGGACCCATCGGAGGCTGACGATTCGGCCTCCGCTTTTTTCTGTTCAATAAGCTCCCGGCGATAAGACTCCACCTCGGCCTCGATATCCAGGTCGGCAGCAGGATCCGCACCCATGGCGAAGGACCCGGAGATCCCGGTGAGAAGCCGGACAAGAACCGCGCGGTCAGAATCGCTGGCATTCACGATCCGACGGATTAGGGCCAGGAGCGGGCCGTCCAGGTTATACCGGCGAGCCATAGCATCCAGCTCGTCCTCCGGCGCTTCTATAAACATATCCCCGGTTCCGTTCCGGAGCCATTCCTCATTCACGTTAAATTCCCGGCAGATAGACCGAATACACTGATCGCTCGGCATGGAACGCCCCATTTCATAAGTCGCAATAGTATTCTGCTTCATCCCCAGGCGATCCGCGAAGGCCTTCTGAGTAAGATCGAGGTCTCGGCGGATTTTTCTAATTCTATCCTTCATTAGAGTAATCCTCCTTTGATGGGATTATAGCACAAAAAATCGAACTTTCAATAAAAAATCGGTGTTCGATAAAAATAATATTGACAAGGTTGATGCGCCGATATAAGATAATCGAAGAATCAATACTTTTTGTAAAGCATACAACAGAAGGAGGAAACCATGGAGAAAAATAAAACCTACACCGAGGAGCAGCTGAGCGGCGCAAAGACGCTCTTCGAGAGCTTCTCCGGGATTCCGGAGGAGCGTCGGACTTACGCGGCGGCCTTCATGGGCGCATTCGCAAGCGGCCTGGAAGCAGGACGCCTGCTGAACGCCGCGGCCAGCGAGGAAGAAGCACGGCTCCAGAAAGCCGAATGACAAAGAAGGGAGAAGCGAGCATGACAGTTAAGGAATTGAAAGAGCATCTGCAGAAATACCCGGACAACAAGCCGGTCGGCATCCTGGTCGCATGGCCGGACCGCCGGATCCTGCTGAGGCATAAAGGCCTGGAGATCTTCAAGGACGAAGGAACGAACCCGAAGCTGGCGCTCGAGGTCGCCGGGGCTATTCCTTTCAGGGCGGATGAGAACATGGCCGGCATGGACCCAGAGGAGATCCTCGGAGGAGAAAACAAGCCGATGATCTGCGACTGGCTCCTGGCCACGTTGGTCATGACTCGGAACCTGAGCGACCTGCGGTCCCTGGAATACAGGAAGGACACCGACACCGGAGAGGAAACGGTCACCGCCAGCTTTGACGGCGGCGGATCGAAGATCATCAACGTCACGGCCGACTCGGGAACGGCCATGATCCGCGACATTATGAAGAACATCGAATGACGGCCGCCCGCGGCCGGGAACGCTCACCAGCAAAGGAAACCAAGATGAAAGTGATCCACGTATTGAAAGACGGGAAAGTCCTGGCCAGCATAGACGGCCTGAAGGTTCCGGAGGGGAACGGGGCTTACAGGATCATCGCAGAGTTCAGGAGGAGGAACCATGACAAGGAAACAGAGAAGGATGCTCAGGAAGGCCCGCAGGATCGCCAAAGCGGCCGGGACCTTCCTCCTGGTGGCCGCGGCGGCCGCCATAATGATCGCGGCAGGACCGGAGCCCCCGCAGGCGATGGCGTCACCGGACCCGGAGACGGCCGGGAAAATCCTCGTCGAAGGGCAGATCTGGATGACCGAATCAGAGTATGAGCGGATGAAGGCAGAGCGTGCCGCGGTGATCGAGGCGGAGCGGCAAGCGGAGGCGATTCTGATCATGGAAGCGCCGCCGATCGACCTCCCGCCGGTCGAGGAATGGGAGCCGGCATTTGCGGAGCTCGTAACCGAACCGGCGTATCTGATAGCCGAATGCCCGCTGCCGGCGGAGACCCAGCGCGCGATCCGGGAGCTCTGCGACCGCAAGGGCGTCCCGTACAGTCTGATCATGAGCATGGCCATGACGGAATCGGAGTTCAACCCGACGGCCCGCGGCGACGGCGGAAAGAGCAAGGGCCTCCTGCAGATCCAGCCGAAGTTCTACCCAGAGGAAGCTGCCCGGATCGGCCTCACCGACATCGACGACCCGGTCCAGAACGCCGACCTCGGCTCCGAGATCATGGCCGGGCTCCTCGAAAAGCACGGAGACACCCACAAGGCCCTGATGGAATATAACCAGGGGCCAGATTCGGCCAGGCGCTCCTGGAGGAACGGCGTCACCTCGACGGCCTACAGCCGCGAGATCGTAAGCCGCGCGGCCCGCTACGAGGAGGAACTGCAGCGATGAAGATGGCCATGAAGGACGGCCGGCTCTACATAAAGGAGGCCGACAACTCGCAGTTCATGATCATAAAGAGCTGGAACCGGATGAAATGGAGCAAGAAGGACCAGATGCTCCACGGGCCGGCCACGCTGGAGCTCCTGGATCTCCTGGCCGGGATCGTAAGGCTCCCGCCGGCGATCGAGGCGGAGCGGCTCCGGAGGCACGAGATCGCGGAGGCCGTCGACCGGGAGCGGATGAACGAGCACCCGGTACCGTTCGTTAAATACCCGGTGAAGGCGAACCCCTTCCTGCATCAGACAAGGGCCGCGAACATGGCGCTGCTGACGTTCGGGTTCGTGACGCCGGAAGAGGCGGAGGATCCGTCGAGGATCCCCGCGGATTAGAATGTTCTATACAAGAAATTAGAAACTTATTTAGATATAGTCTTTCTATTTTAGAAATAGTCTTTCTATTATAGAAATTTACGGACAGGAGAAAGGACTTGTAGAACCATGAGAAAAAGAATAGACAGGGCGGAACACATAGAGGCGCGGCTTTTAACCCCGGCGGAAGTCGCTAAATATCTGTCCCTTGGCCTTAGTCGGGCCGTGGAATTTGCCGTGCAGGCGGGGGCGCGGCGGCAGTTCGGAAAGCGGGTTTTGTATGACAAAAACGCCATTGACGCCTATATTGACGCCATGGCCGCCGGAAATGAAAAATGATTTCCGTTCCTGAGCTTATACAGAGGATCCCGGGAAATCATAAAAGGAAGGAGAAAAGCGAGCAATGGCAATGAGCGAAAAGCAGGCAAAGCTCCGGCGCTGGTTCCAGAGGCACGGATGGAGCACCGGGAACACGCCGACCGGGATGGGCTTCTACATAGAGAGTCCTGTCGAGAACGAAGCCGGAGGGATGCACAGCGCGTTTGACACGGACACGGAGAAGGCCAGGGAGTTCTGCTGGGAAAAATACATGGACATAGAGCTGGACAGGTTCAACTGTGACTACGTGACCATCTCGATCCACAAGCGGAGGCACTGGTGGAAGCAGGACCCGTCCATCCCGGCCGGCGACCACGGCGGTTACAGGTGGGTGCCATCGGACGACTTCGAGAAATGGAGGCGGACGCCGGACGCCTCGATCGACATCCCCGCCGCGGACATCCTGAAGCTGGCGGAGCTCATAAAGGAAGCGCAGGCCGACTGGCTGAGGGCCCGGAAGAGCAGGAGGCACCTGAACTTCATGGAGCGGATCGCGAAGAGCTGCTGCATCCGCTGGATCGGCGTAAACAGCAGCTACGAGGAGATCAAATGGACCTACAGCAACGAGCGGCTCCGGGAGGAGCGTGGCTTCGCGGCATTCAGCGAGAAAGAGGGAGGTGATGCGAAATGACGACAGGAAAAGAAACCATTCATAAAGGCTTCGGGCTCCTGTTCGAATAGAAATGGGCTGCGGCAAGAGCCTGACGGCCATCATGATCGCCGGCACCGGATACAAGCTCGGGAAGATAAAGAAGGTCCTGGTCGTAGCGCCGACCTCGGTCTGCAGCGTATGGCCATCGGAGCTGGAGCAATACGCCGATTTTAAATACACCACGGCCGTGATGCTCGGGACGAAGCAGCAGCGCCTGAAGGCACTGGACGACCTGCAGAACTTCCCGTTCCAGGCCCTGAAGGTGGCGGTGATCAACTACGAGAGCGTCTGGCGGGACGGGATCATCGAGAAGATCGAGCGATGGGACCCGGACATGATCATCGCGGACGAAAGCCAGCGGATCAAGACCCACGACGCGGAGCAGAGCGAGGCGATGCACCGGCTGGGCGCCCGGGCAAAGTACAAGCTGATCCTTTCAGGGACGCCGGTCCAGAACCAGGCGGTCGACCTTTTCAGCCAGTACAAGTTCCTGGATAGTACGGTCTTCGGCGACAACTTCTATCAGTTCCGGAACCGCTACTGCGTCATGGGAGGCTTCAACAATAAGCAGATCATCCGATACAAGGACATGGATGAGCTGATCCACAAGGAGCACTCCATCGCCTACCGCGTAACAAAGGAGGAGGCGCTGGATCTTCCGGAGCAGACATTTGAAACCAGATATATCATCCTCGACAAAAAGCAGCGGGAGACCTACGACCGGATCCGCCGGGACAGCTTCGCGGAGCTGGAGAACGGCGGCCAGATTACGGCCACGACGGTGCTGACGAAGCTCCTACGCCTGCAGCAGTTCACCGGGGGCTTCCTGGTGGCCGACGACGCGAGCAGGCCGGAGCAAGTAAGCGACGCAAAGGTCAGGGCGCTGGAGGACATCGTCCACGACTACGTGATCGAGACCGGAAAGAAGCTGGTGGTCTTCGCCCGCTTCCGCCCGGAGCTCGCGGCCATAGAAGCCATGCTGCGGAAGAACGGCGTGAAGTACGGCCTGATTTACGGAGACATCAAGCTCGAGGACCGCGGCCCGATCGTGAAGGACTTCCAGGAGAACCCGGAGACAAAAGTCTTCGTTGCGCAGATCGACACGGCAGGCCTTGGAATCACGCTCACGGCGGCGGATACCTGCGTATACTACTCGGTCAATTTCAACTATGCGGCGTACAGTCAGAGCCTGGCCAGGATACACAGAATCGGCCAGAAGAACCGGTGCACCTATATCCACCTGACCTGCAAGGACACGATCGACGAACGGATCCTGAAGGCGCTGGCAAAGAAGGAGGACCTCGCGAAGGCGGTGGTCGATAACTGGAGGAACGTTTTCACATGAAGCTGAAAATCAACGAAGAACAGGACATCCGGACATGCACGGCCTGCGGGAAGATGGTCCCCCGCTTCGACATGGAATTCACCCGGGACTGCCACGGGATCCCCTTCCGGCTCGTATGCAGCGGCTGCTGGCGGAGGCTCATGGCCAGGGGCTACGACGGGGAGTATTACACCGAGGCCGACGAACAGATCGAGCCGGACTATTAAAGCGAAACCTGCCGGGAATGGGCCCGGAGGACATAGAAACCAAGGAGGAAAGCGAACATGACACTTGATGAAAAAGCCCGCGAGTACCAGGAAGCCCTCACAGAGAAGGAACGCCTCGCGGAAGCAACCAAAGAAAACAACAAGCAGGTCCAGCAGCTGGAGCAGGAGCTCGCCCGGATGATGGTGGACGAAGAAAAGCCCGACACGACAGTCGACGGCTACAAGTTCACCCTTCAGGAAAAAACCATGTACACGAAGAAGTCGGAAGCTGACCTCGCGGAAGCGGGCCTCTCCTTCTTCGACGTATTGAGGGAGCAGGGCTTCGGGGAGCTGATCGTCGAGCGGGTCGACGCCCGCACGCTTCAGAGCACCATGCGGCTCTACGCGGAGGAGCACGACGGAGAGCTTCCGGAGGAGCTCCAGGAGGTCCTGAACATTTACCCGCAGCTCGGCGTCGGTCGCCGGAAGGCGGACACCAAGGCGCTGAACCGCGCCAGGAAGGCAAAGGAGGCATCATGATGAACGAGCAGATGGAGATGGACTTCCGGCTGGAATACGAGAAATCGCTGAAGGAGAACGTCCAGAAGATGGCGGAGTTCGCCGAGATCCAGATCAAGGAGGAGGAACGGCCGAAGGCGATCGAATCGCAGCATGAGGCCTTCGGGGTCCTCTGCAGCAAGCAGGCGCAGATCGGCCTGCCGGCGAAGGCCGCGGCCAGGAACATCCAGGACATGCTGAACCTGATCGACGAAGGCGACATCAGGGACGTGACTGGGAGCCTCTACAACTCCTGCGTCGACATCGCGGTCAAGGCCATCGTCACCGCGGCGCACTGCCGGAGGGCACTGAACGACCTTTATTACAGCTACAGCGCGCCGAAGTCGCCGATCGAGGAAGCGATCGACGCAGCGGAGGACGGATTCGAGGAGGCCGCGGAGGAAGGCGGCACGGAGGAGCCCGCTGTGAGCGCACAGGAGGCCGATCCTGCCCCGGAGATGCCGGAGCCGGAAGATTCCACGCACGAACCCGAAAGCGCCTGGGACGGGGCGCAGAGGAAGCTCAGGAACCTGCGCGAAGCAGCCCTGCAGGATGAACAGAAACCGAAGCGCCGCGGCCGCAGGAAGGCCGGCGCCGATGAATGAGGAGGACGACCATGGCGAAGAACGAGCTCGCAAAGAAAGAAACCGCAAAGTTTGACCTGATGACCATCACCCCGGACCTGAAAGAAGCGATCCAGGAGGAGATGGACGGCCTCGGGACCGTACCCTTTGACCGGGTGAAGATCCCGAGTGGAGGAAGCCTCGCATTTGAAGTGCCCGGAGACAACCCGGACGAACCGGAGACTTCCAAGAGCATCGACGGCGTGATCATCTACCACCACCCGGCGAACGCCTTCTGGAGGGACGCCTTCCAGGGTGGGAACGCTGCCCCGGACTGCAGCTCCATCGACGGCAGGCAGGGCGTCGACAGGGAGACCGGAGAGATCCGCAGCTGCGACCGCTGCCAGCATAACCAGTTCGGATCCGACGGCCGGCGCGGCAAGGCCTGCAAGAACATCCACCGCCTGTATTTGCTCAGGGAAGGAAACCCGGTGCCGATGATCCTGCCGCTCCCGCCGACAAGCCTCAAGTATCTGAGGGATTACCTCTCGAAGCAGATCCTACTGAAGGGCCTCCGGAGCTACGACGTGATCACACGGATCACCCTGAAGAAGGAAACCAGCGGCGACGGGATCGCCTACAGCCGCGCGGCTTTCCAGATGGCCGGGAAACTCGACCCGGCGCAGCGCGAGGCCACGAAGGCCATGGCGGAGCTGGTGAAGGAGATGGCCGGCAGCATGCCCGCCATGGACGCGGACGATTACAACACCGGCGACGGCCTGCCGCCGGCGCCTCCGGCCGCGGACTTCCAGGGCGCCCCGATGGGCGATGGATTCATGCAGGTCCCGGACTCGGTCGACGACGCCGGCCTGCCGTTCAACTAAGGAGGGCACCATGCACAAGGTCACATTAAAGGATTACGAAAGCTCGCCATCCGGGCGCTTCGCAGACCTCGCGATGGCCGGGGACGCGGTGGACGCCTTCATCGCCGACAACCTCACGGACGGGGACGCGGCGGTCTGGGAATCCGACGGCCCGGCGTACATTCAGGCGAAGCACGTCTGGGACACGGCCGGCAGCGAAGGAATCTATGATACGGTGGCCAGGGACGCGGAAGGGCTCCCCTTCCGCTACCTCGGCCGGTGCGCCGCGGGGGCCAGGATCAACCTGGACCCGCGGAAGGCCCGCCGGATCTTCATCAGCTCCCCCTTCAGGAGCGACAGCCAGGAAGGCCTGGCCAGGAACCTCGCCCTCGCCTCGGCGGCCTGCCTGCAGGCCTTCCGGGAGGGCTGGATGCCGGTCGCCCCGCATCTTTACTTCCCGATGTTCCTCCCCGACGCCGCTCCCCTCTCCCGCTGGTACGGGATGCAGGCGGGGCTCATGCTGATGGAAGGATGCGAGAAGGTGCGGATGTACCGGATCGGCGGGATTTTAAGCGAGGGCCAGAAAGAGGAGCTCCGGCACGCCGTGATGCACATGGCCATCGAGCCGGAGATCATAGACATGAACGAGGAGGAGCTGCTGGAATTTCTGCAGCTCGCAATGACGGAAGAAGCGAAGGATCCGGAAATGCCTGCGGCGGCGGATCCGGACGGAGAAGCAAAGGAAGAGTGAGCAATGGAAGCAAGGAACGAGGTCGACATTGACCGCCTGGTCAATTACCGGAGGGAATATGAATCACGGCTCAAGAAGGCAAAGATGTCCGGGGACGGGCACATGGTCGCCCTCTGCCCCTTCCACGCCGACACGAAGCAGTCCTTCTCCGTAGACCTTAAGACCGGCCGCTGGTACTGCTTCACGGAAGGACGCGGCGGGAATTACATCTCCTTCCGGGCGGAGCTGGACGGCACCTCGGAAGAAGAAGCCTTTAAACAGATCCTGAAGGAATACAACGTCTATCAGGATCCGGAGGAGAAGAAGCCGAAGGCAAAGCCGGAGCTGGAGGCGTACAGCCTCGCGCAGTACGCCTTCGAAAAGCACCTCCCGGAGGATTTCCTCCGGGAGACCTGCCGGCTCTCGACGGACAGGGGCCGGGACGGCATAAGCTACCTGCGGATCCCCTATTACAACGAAAGCGGGGCAGAATCCACTTACCGGAAGCGCTACGCATCAAAGGAATTCAGATGGAAATACGGCTCGGCCGGCAAGATCTGCCTCTACGGCGAATGGCGCCTGGAGGAGATCCGCCGGGCGGGCTACGTTTGCCTCGTAGAGGGCGAATCCGACAGCCAGAGCATGTGGTTCATGGGGATCAGCTGCCTCGGCGTAGCCGGCGCCTCGCTCTTCAAGCCGGAGCAGGCGGCGCTCCTGCAGGACCTGCGGGTCTACATCCACGTGGAGCCGGACAAAGGCGGCGAGACGTTCCTCCGGAAAGTAACCGACGGTCTCCGGGAGGGCGGCTTCATCGGCAAGGCCTACAAGTGGAGCTGCAGCCGGATCGGCACGAAGGACCCGTCCGACTTATACCTGAAGCACGGGAAGGAAGAAGCTGCGAAGAAGATCCGGAAGGCCCTGGAGGGCGCGGAGGAGATCGATCTGCAGGAGCTGGCGCTCCCGACGGCCATCGAGGGCGCGCCGGTGAACCTCCGGCAGCCGGAGGGCTGGATCTACTCCGACAAGGGGATCAGCCGGATCGACGAAAAGAAGTATCAACCGACACTTATCTGCAGAACGCCGATCATCCTCACGAAGCGCTTAAAGAGCATGGAGACCGGGGAGGAGAAGATCGAGGTCGCGTTCAAGAGGGACGGCGCCTGGCATACGGCGATCTTCCCGCGGAGCACCGTCTTCACGGCGCGCGGGATCACGGCCCTCGCGGACCTCGGATGCACGATCACCTCAGAGAACGCGAAGCACGTCGTGCGGTTCCTTTCCGCCCTGGAGGCGGAGAACATCGACATCATATCGAAGGCGGACTCCACCGGGACGTTCGGCTGGCAAACGAGGAAGCGCTTCATTCCGGGCTTCGATGAGGACATCGTCCTGGACATAGACGCAAGCCAGCGCCCGATGGCCGCGGCGTACTGCCGGAACGGCGAACGGGAGAAATGGATCGAGCTCATGCGCCCGCACCGGGCCAGGGACAAGTTCCGCTTCATCCTGGCGGCCAGCTTCACGGCCCCGCTCCTGCGGATCATAAAGCAGCGCATCTTCTTCGTCTACAACTGGGGCGGATCCAAGGGAGGCAAGACCGCGGCCCTGAAGGCAGCGCTCTCCGCCTGGGGCGACCCGGAACGGCTGATGGTAAACTTCAACGCCACCCAGGTCGGCCTGGAGCGGACCGCGAGCTTTTTCTGCGACCTGCCCCTCGGGATCGATGAGCGGCAGCTCGCCGGCCGGAACCAGGAAAGCCTCGAGAAAACCATCTATATGATCGCCTCCGGCACCGGCAAGATCCGCGGCAGCAAGGGAGGCGGCCTGCAGGCGACGCACCAATGGCGCACGGTGGCCCTGGCCACCGGAGAGGAGCCGCTCTCCACCGAAACGAGCCAGACCGGCATCAGCACCCGCGTGCTGGAGATATACGGCGGGCCCTTCGACGACGAACGGGAAGCCTCGATCATGCACCAGCAGAGCACCATGCACTGCGGGCACGCCGGGCCGGAGTTCGTCGGCCGCCTGCGGGCCATGGATGAGCGGACGGTCTGCGACGCCTACGACCTCATGACTTCCTACGTCTACTCAGTAAGCGAGGGCAAGAGCGGCAGCCACATCGCCGGGATCTCGGCGGTGGCCCTGGCCGACGCGATGGCCGACAGCTTCTTCTTTCAGGGAGACGCGGACGACCCGCCGGAGGAGGAATGCCTCCGGCAGCTCGGGATCCGGTCGGTCAGCTGGCGCAGGGCGAAGCTCATGGCCGAGAGGATCATGAAGGAGCAGCTGGACGCGCAGACCGGCGACGTGAACGAGAACGCCGTCCAGTACATCGCGGACTGGATCCTCTCCAACCGGGCTTACTTCGGAGAGAAGGCCATCGGCGTCTGCTACGGGGTGATCGAGGAGCGCTGGGCCTACATCTTCCCGAGCATGCTGAACCAGGCACTCCAAAAAGCAGGATACAGCCCCAGGAAAACGCAGAAATACATGGCCGACAACGGCATCATTGAATGCTATACAGACTCCGGAAAAAAACGGTTTTCAGTAATGAAATGGTTTGATAACCGGAGCTGCAGGTTTATCAAATTCGACCTCGGCCGGTTCGCGAAGGAAAAGGACCCGCTGGTTGATGAAGAAGGGACGGCAGCAGCGATCCAGGGAACCCCGATGGGCGACGGATTCATGCAGATCGGCCTCGACGACCCGGATCTCCCTTTTAACTAAGACAAAGAACGGGCCTAAAGAAAAATAAACCTTTCCACTATCAAAAAGTGGAAATGCGAGTGGAAAGGAAAGTGGAAATGAAGAAAACCCGCGTAAAACAAGGCTTTTCTAACATTTCAATCTAAATATTTCCACATTTCCACTAAATATATATATCTATTCCGCGACTGATGCGATTCAGAGAAATCCTGCATCGCAGATGAAAAAACACACAGTATTTAAAAAAAATCGAAAAAGTGGAAAGGAAGCGGTGAAAGCCGCGCAATATAAAGGTTTTCTGCATTTCCACCAATCACAGCGGAAGTGGAAAGTGGAAAGGAAGCAGGAACGAGAAAGCGAGGAAATCAAGATGAGAACAACGGCGGAAATACTGGCCGAACTGGAGGAAAACGGCCGGCCGGAATACGAGGAGCTGCGGATGGCATGCCTTGTGCAGGAGTCGCTCCTCTACTTCATCCACAACGACGTGAGGCGCCTTTTAAAGGGCGGATCCGCCGCGGAAATAACGCGGCTGGAATACCCCGATGCGCACGCGGAGCTCGGGATTTCAAAGAGGGAATGGACGGCAATGCGCATGGACCCCTGCAAGTACCTCGGCCCGGACCACATACCGGGCACGCCGGAGTGGTCCGTATTCCACAGCCTCAGCAAAAAGATCCTCGATCGGGCGCTGAGGAAACTCGGCGGAAGGAAGGAGGCGGACGCGGATGGATGAAAGCCAGGATTTCACGGCGCTGGCGGGGCTTTTAGAGACTTACCGGAAGAACCGGCAAAACGTCCCGAAGGAGGTCCTGAAAACGAAATATAAGGACGGCTGGGAGAAGCTGAAGGACAGCATCGCCCGGGAAGCTGAAAGTGTCGCCAAAAGATACCTCTTCAGGGGCCGCGTCCTCTTCCGGGACGACTGGCTGGACCCGGGCGGCGTCGTAGAGCAGACGGTGGCGGCATGGACGGCCGGCGGATACCCGAAGCGCTGCGGCCGGGCACTTTTCAGGAACATGGACCTCGACGAATTCCGGATCATCCTGGAGGATGCCCGGAAGGAGGTCGGGGAGATCCATAAAAAATATTTAGCAAAGAGAGAAAGCGAGGGAAAGGAAACCGCATGAACAACGAGAGGAACAGGGAACGGTTCGAGAGACTGATGGCTGGCGTGAAGCGCCCGGGCATTGAGAACCTCATGAATTACATCCGGAGGTCGGACTTCTTCACGGCGCCGGCATCAACACAGTTTCACCTGGCCTGCCCGGGAGGGCTCCTGCAGCACAGCCTGAACGTTTACGACGCACTGGAAGCCGGCCTCACGCCGGAGACGGCGCCAGACGGGACGCCGGTCCGGATCTACGCCTGCGCGGGAAGGCGCGTCGCCTGGTTCACGGAGGAAAGCGTGACCATTATGGGCCTCCTCCACGACATCTGCAAAACGAACTTTTACGGGACGGAGCTCCGGAACCGGAAGGTCGACGGGAAATGGCAGCAGGTCCCGGTCTACGTCGTAGACGATAAAGTGCCATACGGACACGGCGAAAAGTCGGTCATGATGATCGAGCAGTTCATGCGGCTGAAGCCCGAGGAGCGCTATGCGATCCGCTGGCACATGGGATTTACGGACACCTCGGACGTCCGGACGATAAGCCAGGCGATCGAGAGATATCCTGCAGTCTGGGCGCTGCACGACGCGGACATCAAGGCCTCGAAGTTCATGGAGGGCGCCGGAGGAAATCTCCCGGCATTCGAGGCCGCGCCTGCCCAGGAACCAGAACCCAGGCAGATGAGCATGGAGGACCTCCAGCGGCAGGCGGAGGCGGAAGCAGCCATGGCGGACGCCGACGGCTTCATGGAGGCGGAGAGCTTATGACCACACTTTCAGGAAATATCCAGGTTGAAGCGTTCACGCCGGAGCTCCTCCGCGGCTGGGCCTTCGTCCCGCTGATAACGGTCTACAGGAACCCGCGGGACTTTCCGGGCAAGTGGGTCGCCCGGCTCTTCGACCTCAACCGGCCGACGCCGATCATGGCCATCGCCGACAGCCACGGGGAGCTGCTGAAGACCCTGCCGCCTTCAGGGATGGCCCGGATGCCGCGGCGGCCGGACGACGACCCGGTGATCGTGGAGGTGTGGATGTAATGGGCCGGAAAAACACGACCTGGAGCGAAGAGGAGCTGGCGGTCCTCTACGACGAATGGGGAGAGAAAACGCCGGACGCCATCGGCCGGATGATCGGAAGGGGCACGAAGGCCGTGAAAAGCATGGCCAAGGTGCACCGGCTCGGATGCTTTCTCAAAAACAGCGAGTATTTGACCCAGAAGCAATGCACCGACATGCTCGGCTATACCAGCAAGGTCCTGCAGCGCACATGGATCCCGCACGGGCTCAAGACGCACAAGCGCCGCACCGCCGGCGGCCAGCGGAACACGGTCATCCTCCATTCAGAGCTGATGGAGTTCCTCCGGAAGAACCAGGACCTCTGGGACAGCCGGAAGTGCGAACCATACGCCCTGGGAACGGAGCCCGCCTGGCTTCAGGAAAAGAGGCGCCGCGACGCGCTGCTGCCGAAACCGATCGGCACGAAGTACACGGCGGCGGAGGACCGGATCATCTGCGCGATGCTGCGGAAGAACGCGACATACAGGGAGATCGGCGAACGCCTCGGCAGAAGCGCCGATTCGGTCCAGAACCGGGTTTACAGGCTGGACATCTGGGGAGACGGAAAGCTGAAACCGAAAGGGATGCGCGGAAGCGGATCGGCGAAATATTAAGGAGAGCGGCATGAGGAAAAGAAAGTCAATCGGAGAAATCGAGCATTACATCACCAGAGTCGTGGCGGGAGCCGCCGCGGAATACGCCGTCTTCAGCAACGGCGCAGAGCGCTGCGTCGGCTGGTTCGGCAGGAGGCTCGGCGGGCCGGACTATGAAGGACCGAGGCCGGAAGCTACCATCAGCCTCCCCTGCGGGACCTTTGAGTTCTGGCCGACGCCATACGGTCGGACGGCCATCCTGGAACAGGCGCGGAAGAAAATGCTGATGGAGAAAAGCAACAACCAGCGGAGGCGGGAAGGCCTGCCGATGCTGCGGAGACGAAAGGGGAAAAACAGATGATGACGAATGAGGAGATCGCGGCCAGCATTGGGACGCCGGCGCTCCTGGAGCAGGCCGCCGAGGAGGCGGCGGAATTTGCACAGGCCTGCCTGAAGCTGGCCAGGAAGATCCGCGGAGAGAACCCGACGCCGGCCGCGCTGTACGACCTTAACCTGCAGATGCACGAGGAGGCCGCGGACGTAATCACCTGCATAAATGTCATGCGCGAGGCGGACGTCCTCGACCAAAGAGCGGTCGACCGGATCGCGAAGGAAAAGCTCGAACGATGGAGGGCACGGGTCGAAGTCGCCGAAGGAGGGAAAAGATGAAATTCAGCGCCACGAAATACAGGGACCGGGAGGAGGCCATCAAGGCCATCCTTCAGGAAAAAGACACCGGATGCCGCACGCGAAAGGACGCGGAGGCCTGGCTTGTAAAGCATATCCCGCTGGAGAAGTACTGGCAGGGGAAGATCCTCCGCTGGCTCCGGCAGGCGTACCCGGAAGCCATGGCCTGGAAGGCCGCGGCCGGACCGTACAGCCGGGCGGGGATCCCGGACATCTCGGTGATCTATAAGGGGATTTACATCGGGATGGAAGTGAAAAGGCCCTTTATCGGGGAGCTCTCCCGGATCCAGGAGGTGACGATCCGGCAGATGAAGGCCGCGGGCGCGATCGTCGGCGTCGTAAGTTTTGAGAGGGACGCCGCGAAGCTGATGGACGAAGCAAGGAGGAAAGCAAGATGATCCAGATCATTTTAATCGGAGCAGCGACGGTTTTTATTATATGCCTGGTGGCGGCCGCGGTCATTTCCGTTTTTCTGGCCATAAGGATCGGCGAAGAAATAAGGGACGAAGAACACAAGAGCTTCACCTGCTACCTTTCAGGGAGGGCCTGCGTGACGCCGCATCTCCCCTGTGAAGCCTGCCGGATCTTCGCGGAGCGCATGCAGCCGGAACAGGAAGAGCCGGAGCTGCTCCCGGAAGGGGAAGAGGATGAGGAAGACGGCGGAGGCGATCCGGAGCTCGCGGAGCATCTGCGGCGGGAAGTAAGCGGCATGATGCAGGAGCCGCTCATGCAGATGCAGGAGCCGCCCCTCGGAACGCAGGATCCCGCCCTGCACCTGCAGGAGCCTCCGATCGCGCCGGAGTTCATCGACGCGGAGGAGCGGAGCGTGGAGGATCAGCTGATCGCGGAGACCGGGCCGTTCATCTGCAGCGGGGAAGAAAAGCCGCTGCCGGACGCGGGGCCGCGGAGCAGGATCCCGCAGGAACCCTGGCAAGCCGGGAAAGAAGTCGCCTTCTGCGCCCTCAAGAACGGCGCCTGCAGGCTGCCGGACCTGGGCGGAGACCCCTGCCGGGCGTGCTTCTTCCTGCACGACGGGGAGATGCTGCCGCGCAGCAGCGAAGAAACGGAAACGAAGTAACCGATGGGGAGGCCGGGATGACGGAAACGGAAATTAAAGCAAAATTAAGGGAGGTCCTCGACCTGTACGGCGCGGCAAAGATCCGGAGGGCGCAGCTGGAGCGGCGGCTTCAGAGGCTGAGGACCGAGGCAGAGGACCCCGTCCCGGCCCTTCATTTCGGGAAATTCCGCTCAGGGAACAAGAACGCAGGCAGCGCCCCGGAGAGCCTGGCCGTCCTGATCCAGGAGGCAGAGGATGAGGTGGGCGCGCAGGCGGCGGAAACTTACAGGATGATGGCGCGCGTCCAGGCGCTGGCTTCCCTGCTGCCGGAGGGCACAATGGAGAGGGCTATCCTGGAATACAAGCACATCGACGGTTTTACATGGCGCGAGATATGCGACGCGATACCGATCAGCCGGACGCCAGCAACCAGGCATTACAAAAAAGCGCTAAGCCTCCTGGCGAGGACCGAGGCGGCGCTGGAAATCATAAGGGACGCGGAGCGCAAGGAGCTGATCTGAAAGAAATCATAAAAAGAGTACAAAAGAGCACACTCACATCTGCTATATTGGTAGAGTGAAAAGCTCGGAGCAGGCGGGAGCAGCCCCGAGCTTTTTGCATGCTCGCTTTTCTCAGAGAGGCGGCCGCAAGGCCGGCCTCTCCCTGTAAACAGGAAAAGCCCCTCCTCCTTCAGGCAGACCCCCGGCCGGGTGGCCGTAGGTACTACCGGGAGGGGGCGGGCGGCGCGGGGCGCCGAGAGCGCGGCATTTTGGGCCAAAAATTTAAAAAATAATTTTGCCGTTTCGTTACGCCGGCCCGGCCAATTATCCACAATAAGCAGGATTTATCCACATTAGCTCCCGAAAAAGAGAGAAAAGCGCGCATGAAACTGATCACAAAAAAGCTGGCCGAGATGCGGCCGGCCGCCTATAACCCCCGGAAGGACCTGACGCCCGACGACATCGAGTATCAGAGGATCCGGCGGAGCATCCAGGAGCTGGGCTATGTTGAGCCGATCATCCTGAACGACGACGACACAATCATCTCCGGCCACCAGCGCCGGAAGGTCTTGATCGATCTCGGATACACCGAGGCGGAGTGCATCGTCGTCTCCTGCGACAAGCAGAAGGAGAAGGCCCTGAACATCGCCCTGAACAAGATCACCGGCGAATGGGACAACGCGAAGCTGAAGGACCTGCTCCTGGAGCTCGACATTTCAGACTTTGACATTTCGGTCACCGGCTACGGCCAGAGCGACCTGGAGGACCTGGTGGCCGGGCTCTCCATAGAAGCGGAGGCCCAGGATGACGGATTCGACACGGACGCCGCGGCAGCGGAGATCAAGGAACCGGAGAGCCGGCGCGGGGACATCTACATCCTCGGAAACCACCGGCTGATGTGCGGCGACAGCACGGATCCGGAGGACGTCGCGGAGCTGATGGCCGGCACCCAGGCCGACCTGGTAATCACGGACCCGCCTTATAACGTCGACTATGAGGAAAAGGCGGAGGCTCTAATCGGCAGCGGCCACTCCAGCACGAACCGTGACACGAGCAGGATCGCGAACGACTCCATGGAGGAATCGGAGTTTTACGATTTCCTCCTTCAGACATTCGAGAACCTGAAAGAGGCAACGCGCCCGGGCGGCGTGATCTACGTCTTCCACGCCGACAGCAAGGGCCTCACCTTCCGCCAGGCGTTCCAGGACGCGGGGCTGACGCTCCGGCAGGTCCTGATCTGGGAGAAGAACACCTTCGTCCTCGGCCGGCAGGATTACCAATGGCGACACGAACCGATCCTCTACGGATGGAAGGACGGCGCCGGTCACTATTTCGTGAAGGAGCGGAACCACGACACGGTGCTGCTCGATGATGACATCGACTTCGAGGCCATGAAGAAACAGGAGCTCCTGGCCTACATATACGAGCGCCGCAAGGCGTACCAGGATTTAACAACGGTTCTTTTTGAGAACAAGCCGGTCCGGAGCGATCTGCACCCGACCATGAAGCCCGTCCAGCTAATAGGACGCCTGATGCGAAATTCCTCAGTGGGGGGGGGCGACCGTTCTCGATCTGTTCGGCGGTTCCGGAAGCACCCTGATGGCCGCCGAACAGCTCGGCCGGCGGTGCTGCACCATGGAGATGGATCCGAAATACTGCGACGTGATCATCCGGCGCTGGGAGGAATTCACCGGGCGCAGGGCGCAGCGCGAGGTGGTCTGATGGACGAAGAGATCAGAGCACCGGAGCAGGAAACCAAGCAGGCGGTCCGGGTCGAGCAGATCGCGCAGCTCTTCAACCTGACGGTCCGCCGGATCCAGCAGCTCACCCAGGAGGGCGTGCTGCCGACGATCCCGACGCCCCAGGGGAGGCGTTACGAACTGGCGCCTACAATTCAGAGATACATCAAATACCTGTCCGACAAGGCGTATGGCAAGAGCGGCCGGACGGACAAGGAAATCCAGCTCCGGGAGGAGAAGCTCGGGGTTGAGATCGAGCTGAAGAAGATACAGAGCGAATATCAGAAAATCCGGCACGACATCGCCGCCGGAGACTATATCCGCACTGAAGAAGTTCAGCTGGATTACGAGCGGTTCTTCATGACATTTAAGCGGTTTGCGGTTTCGCTGCCGTCGAGGCTTTCAGGCATTCTCGCGGCGCACTGCGAACCGATGGAGGTCAGGGTCATCGAGAAGGATCTCTCGAAGGAAATAAACAGGCTCCTGGGAAACTTCGTGGTTTCCGGGATGACCGGGGAGGAGCTGCAGGCTCGTGCCCGCAAAAAGAAGAAACCCGATCCGGAAATTTGAGGTCACAAGCTACCAGAAGGAGGCGCTGAAGTACCTGCTGCCGCCGGAGGACATATCCGTCTCGGAATGGGCGGAACGATACCGGGTCCTCGACAGCAAGACAAGCGCCATCCCGGGCCCCTGGAGCAATGACCGGACGCCATACCTGACCGGCGTCATGGACGAATTCAACAACTACGAGACCGAGGAGATCATCTTCTGCAAGCCGACGCAGATCGGCGGCACCGAGGCCATGCAGAACATGCTCGGCTATACGGTCCAGCAGGACCCGTCCCCGACCATGATAGTCTATCCGACTGATCAGCTCGGCCAGAGCATCAGCGAGAACCGGCTGCAGCCGATGTTCCGGCTTTGCCCGGAGCTTAAAAAGAGGTTCCGGGAGAGCGAAAGCACGCGGATGGAGCTCCAGTTCGACGGCATGTATCTGACCATAGAGGGGAGCAACAGCCCTTCAGGGCTCGCGTCTAAGGCGATCCGCTACCTTTTCCTGGATGAGGTGGACAAGTACCCGGGCGCTTCCAAGAAGGAAGCTGACCCGATCAAGCTGGCCAGGGAAAGGACCAAGACTTTCCACAATCGAAAGATCTACATGACAAGCACGCCGACGCTCCGTAGCGGCCACATCTGGAAGGCCCTCGAGGAGGCGGACGTCGAAAAGCATTACTTCGTGCCCTGCCCGCACTGCGGGGAATACATAGAGCTGAAATGGGCGCAGGTTAACTTCCCTTCAGGGGAGGACTTATCGAACGCGGACCGGGCGGAGCTCGCGAACTATATATGCCAGGCATGCGGGAGTGCCATCACGGACCAGGACAAGCCCCAGATGCTGCGCTACGGCCGCTGGCAGACCGTAAGGGAATCCACCCGCTACGCGCGGAAAGTGGCCTTCTGGATCAATACTTTATACAGCCCGTTCGTAAGATTTTCGCAGGCGGTGAAGGAATTCCTCGATTCAAAGGACGACCCGGAGAAGCTCCAGAATTTCGTGAACAGCTGGCTCGCGGAGCCATGGGAGGACACCAAGTTAAAAACCAGCGCCGACACCGTGATGGAGCGGCAGACGGAGCTGCCGGCCTACGCGGTGCCGGAATGGGCTAAATTGCTGACCGGCGGGTGCGACGTACAGGAAAACTGCGTTTATTGGACCATAAGGGCCTGGGGCAATTTCCTGACAAGCCAGAACATCGCGCACGGCCAGGCGCTGGGTTTCCAGGATATAGAGCGGATCATGAACCTGCCGTTCGAGAAGCCGGACGGCACGCAGATGATCGTGAATCTCTGCCTGATCGACTCGGGCGACAATACCGACGCGGTCTATGACTTCTGCGCGGACAATTCAGAGTGGGCCCTGCCATGCAAGGGCGCGAGCCACCCGATGATCAGCCACTACAAGATGAGCACGATCAACCGGGCGACCTCGAAGGCCTACGGCATGAACCTGGCCATGCTGGACACGGGGAAATACAAGGACATGATCTCCGGCCGCATGAAGAAGGAAAACGGCCGCGGCTCCTGGATGGTATACGCCGGGTGCGATCAGGAGTATGCGGAGCAGGTCACCGCGGAGCACAAGGTGAGCGTCCGCTCCGGAAGCCGGACGACGCAGGTCTGGGTCCAGAAAACGAGCCACGGCGCGAACCACTACCTCGACACGGAGGTCTATGCGATGGCCGCGGCGGACATCATGGGCGTGCGCCTCCTCCACCTTCAGGATGAGCAGCCGGACGCGGAGGCGGACCGGAAGCAGCGCGCGGCGGAACAGGAAGCGGCCCCGGAGGAGCAGTGGATCCGAAAACAGGAATCATGGTTATAAAGGAGGACGGCAATGGCTGAAACCACACTGGATGCAGAGCAGCTGGAGGAAGAAACCGGCCTCACGGCGAAAGAGCTCTTAAAGGACATCAACACAGCGATCAGGGCCGTGGCCGTAGGCGGCCAGAGCTACCGGATCGGCAGCCGACAGCTTACCAGGGCAAACCTGGGCGACCTTTACAGGATCAAGAGCGACCTGGAGGCGGCCATCGCGAACGACAGCGCCGGCGCCCTGATCGACAATACTTATGTCGCCTTATTCGAAGGACGGTGACGGCATGAACTTTTTAGATAACATAATCGGCCAGATTTCCCCTTCTTGGGGATACAGGCGTGCTGCCTGGCGGATGGGCCTGGATGAGCTCCGGAACTACGACGCCGGGGACATGAGCCGGGTGAACCAGGGCTGGCGGGTCGTGAACGACTCCGCGGAGCGGACGGACCGTTACAGCCGGGACACCGTAAGGGCCAGGGCCCGCGACCTCGAGCGGAACAGCGACCTGATGAACTCGCTGGTCGGCCCCTTCAAGAGGAACACGATCGGCAGCGGATACCTCCTTCAGGCGCAGACTGGGGACGAAAAGCTGAACGCGGAGATCGAACGACTCTGGAAGCGCTGGTGTAAGGCCCGCAACTGCGACGTGACCGGCACCCAGACATTCAACGAGATCCTCCGGATGGCTATCACCCGGAAGAAGATCGACGGCGGGATCATCTTCCTGAAGCGCTACACGCGGGACGGCGTCGTTCCCTTCCAGCTTCAGATGATCGAGGTCGACGAGCTCGACGCTTCCCAGTTCGCGCCCCGGAACGAGGGCGCCCGCGTGGTCGGCGGCATCGAGTACAACCGGCACAACAAGGCGCTGGGCTACTGGATCCGGCAGTACGACATCGACGGATGGGAGGCGCAGCTCCCGGTCTACGTGGACGCGCAGGACGTGATCTTCTACTACAGCAAGAAACGCCCCTCCCAGGTCCGGGAGATGAGCGACATGGCGCAGACGGTGACCCGGATCCGGGACGTGAACGAATTCATGACGGCGGTCAGCGTAAAGCAGCGCATCGAGGCATGCCTCTCGATCTTCATAAAAAGGACCTACCCTCAGAGCGGGATCGGCCGCGGGGCTGAGGACGTCCGCGGCCCGCGTAAGAGCTACGACGGAAAGCTCCTGACGCCCGGCATGATCCGGGAGCTGAACGCGGGCGACGACGTGGTCACGGTAAACCCGCTCGGCCAGTCGGCTGACGCGGCCGGCTTCGTGAAGCTCCAGCAGCGGATCATGGCGTCCGGCCAGGGCATAAGCTACGAGGCGACAAGCCGCGACATGTCCGAAAGCACCTACTCCAGCGCACGGCAGGGCATCATCGAGGATGAGCTCACCTTCGCGGAGGAGGAGGAGAAGCTCCTGGCGGTCATAGATGAGATCTATGAGACCTTCATCATTTCTGCGGTGCTTTCCGGGGCACTGAATATACCGGCCTTCTGGAACGATAAGGAGAAGTATTTCTCCCATGAGTGGAACAAGGCCCCGAAGAAATGGATCGATCCCGGGAAAGAGGCAAACGCCACCAAGGTCGCGCTCCAGACGGGGCAAAAGACATTCAAGCAGATCGCCGCGGAGAACGGGAAGGACTGGCGGACGCAGCTCGACGACATGGCCGAGGTCCAGGAGTACGGCATGGCCAAGGGACTCGACATGGCCGCCATCATATACGGATCCGGAAGGTCCGAGGAATCCGCGCAGGAAGGAGAGGAAGATGATGACGTTAAGAAGGGCCGCCGATGAGGGCGCGCCGAGGGACAAGAACAAAGGTTACAGGGAGGCCGCCTCCGGCAGCATCCGCGCCATGGAGGGCGCCGGGAACGAGCGGAAATTCACCCTGAGCTTTTCGAGCGAGGAACCATACTCGCGGTGGTTTGGGACAGAGATACTCGACCACTCAGAGGGATGCATGGACCTGACCCGACTGAACGAGATCGGCGTCCTGCTTTTCAACCATCACAGGGACACGGTGCTCGGGAGGATCAACCGGGCCTGGGTCGAAGATAACAGGGGCATGGCGGAGGTGGAATTCGACACCGACGAACAGGCCGAAACCATCTATCAGAAAGTCCAGGGAGGCACCCTGAAGGGCGTCTCCGTAGGCTACATGGTGGATTCATGGGAGGAGGTAATCCCAGGAAAGACATCTGCAGACGGGCGGTTCACGGGCCCCTGCTCCATCGCGAGGAAGTGGGCACCTTACGAGATCAGCATCGTCAGCGTTCCGGCAGACCCGACGGTCGGCGTCGGCCGCGAGGCTGAGGAGGGCGGATCCGGAGACGGCGGCTCCGCGGCGCGCGCTCTGGAGATGTACGAATGGGAACTTCAAATAAACAAGAATATTCAAGGAGGAACGTCAAATGACTATTGAACAGATGATCGCGCGGCAGCAGGAAATCCTTACAGCAGCCCGCGCGGCCGGCGGTCTTACAGCTGACCAGCAGCGGGAGCTGAACGACCTCCAGGCCCAGATCAACGCAGCCAGGGCGGCGGCAGCACCCTCCGCATCCGGCAGCGCTCCGCAGGCCGCCCAGAGAGGCGCAGGCCAGGAGGGCGGTGCGCAGGATCCGGAGGATCCGGACCCGGATGCGCAGAGGAGCGCAGTGATGGCGGAGCGCCAGAGGATCAGCGAGATCACCGCGCTCTGCAGGGAGTTCAACGTGGATCCGGCGCAGCACATCGCTGACGGCCACACCATGGACCAGGTCCGCACGGCGATCCTGGAGAGCATGCGCGCAAGCCACGCCCCGCTGAACGCCCCGGCGACCGGTGCCGTCAGGGTGCTGGAGGACGAGCAGGACCGCATCAGAGAAGCGGCATCCGACGGCCTGATGATGAGAGCCGGCCTGCAGCCGGAGCGTCCCGCGGAAGGTGCGCGCGACTTTTCCAGGATGAGCCTGCGCGACATCGCAATCGACTGCCTCGCAAGGGAAGGCCGGAGCGAGCGCGAGCTCAGGCACATGGGATCCGATGACCTCTTCACGGAGCTCTGCAGGACCTTCTATAACCCGAGCGCCGCATTTCCGGCGATCATGGACGCGACGATCCGCAAGAGCATTGTGGACCTGTACAACCACGTCCCCACCACCTTCGAGGACTGGACGACTTCCGGTTCCGTTCCCGATTTTAAGCCGACTCCTGACCACGAGTATGTGATCGGCGGCGTGGGCGAATTCCTGCTGGTTCCGGAGAACGGAGAGATCCGTGCGGACAAGCCCAGCACCGACCTGCTGCCCTCCCGTAAGATCGACACTTATGGCAAGAGCTTCAGCATGACCCGCCAGGCCTTCATCAACGACGACATCGGGTTCATCACCCGCGTCCCGGGCCTGTACGCCACCAAGGCGAAGCAGACCATCGACCGGCAGTGCTACAAGGTCCTTTATGACAACAAGAACATCACGTTCGGAGACAAAAAGACCCTCTTCCACGCCGACCACAAGAACCTGATCGGCAGCGGATCCGCGCCGACGCAGGGCTCCATCCAGGCGATGATCCTGCAGATGCAGAAGCAGACCGATCAGTTCGGAGAGCCGATCTACATGACCCCGGCCCGCCTGATCGTCCCGGTCGGCTACGAGTTCGACCTGGCCGTGATCTTCCGCTCCGCGCAGGTGACCGGCAGCGCGAACAACGACATCAACCCGCTTTACAACTACCCGCTCGGCGTGACCCAGAGCCCGGTGCTGAACGCCCTGGCCGGAGCGAACGCCTGCCCGTGGTTCCTGAAGGCGGCAGACGCGTCCGCGCGCGGCATTCAGGTCGATTACCTGAACGGCCAGAAAACCCCGACCGTCCGCAGGATGGAGGCACCCGGCGTGCTGGGCTTCACCTGGGACATCTACCTCGACTGGGGCATCAGCATCCGCGATTACCGCGGATTCGTCAAGAACCCCGGCGTGGCGCTCTGATAGCAGAGGAAGGAGGAAGCAGAAATGGCTGCAGAATACATTTACAAAGGGGAGACCCTCGATTATACCAACCCGTCCGATGAGAACGCCATCGGCGCCGGCGACGTGATCGTCCTGGGAACCAAGGCCAGGATCGCCATCGCCGCCTGCGATATCCCCCCGAGCGGAGTGGGCGCCGTCCACGTGATCGGCGTCTTTAAGCTCCCGAAGGGGACCGGCGCCATCACCCAGGGAACGGCAGTTTACTGGGACGGCGAGAAGATCACCACGACCTCGTCCAGCAACACCCCGGCCGGCTACGCCGCAGCCCCCGCGGCATCCGGAGACACCGAGATCGAGGTCAAGCTCGTAGGCTGATGACCTTCAAGGACACGGTCGCCGCCGATATAAACAACGTATTCCTGAACCCGCTGGAGTTCGGAGAGACCCACACCGTCGATGGCCGCAGCATGGTCTGCGTCATCGACGGGAACGAGGTCATCGAGCGCTCGAAGAAGCAGGTGGAAAAAGGAAGGATCGACGGGGTTTATGAGCGGCAGATCATGCTCTACGTGGCCAGGGAGAAGCTCGGGAAGATGCCCGCCGTCGGCTCCATCATGACGCTCGATTCCGGAAAGTACCGGGTCGCGGACGCTGTGCACGAGGCGGGGATCTATTCCATCCTCCTGGGGGCGGTGAGGTCATGAGCAGGATCCGGATCACAATAAACGAGGAGCATTACAGGAAGGTACTGCAGGCGCTCAGGACCGTCGAGCGCTCGGACGAATCGGTGCTCCGGAGCGGCGTGAACAACACTGCCCGGATCGTACAGAAAAGCCTGGCGTCGAAGGCGGCGCACCGCTACGCCGGCGGGGCCGGAAAGCGGGCCACTATCCTGGGAACAAGCGACATCCAAAAGGCGACGGCGGCGAACCCGACGGCCATCATCAACTTCAGATCCCCGATCCGGGATGTGAAGGAGTACAGCGCCAGGATCGGCCGGAGAGCGATCTCCGCGGCGGTCCTGAATACGGGGTTCAAGAAGATCGACCGTGGATTCGTGGCGGGCTTAAGCTGGACGGCCCGGAGCGGCGCTTCAGGCACCCACGAAGCGATCATGCAGCGTGTGGAGGGCACGGTGGCGAAGCAGTACGCCGGGAAGCCGGCCAAGCCGCACTACAACAAGATCCGCAAGGTCCTCTCCCCTTCCGTTCAGAAACAGATCGACAACCCGCACGTCTACAGCGAGCAGGAAGTCGCGGAAACGCTGCGGGCGGAGGTGGACAAGGTCGTTAGCAAGGTATTAGGAGGCTGACAGAATGGACAAAGGGACGCACCAGGCAACGCCGTTTTACCTGCAGGAATGCATCGCGGCGGACCTGCGGGAGATGCTCGAGGGCGCACGTTACCGGAACCCGGACGAATCCGGCGACGATTACGTGGCCATGCAGGTCTTCGAGCAGGCGCTCCCGATACCGCAGGCCTCCGGCCAGGAGCCCGGCGGGGCCGCGATCGACTACGACGACAGCATGTTCACTGACCCGGTCTATAACTGCCCGTGGACGGTGGTCAAGCTGGACTCAGGGGAGATCCCGGGGCCGAACGCGAAGCAGAAAGTCGTCGCGGCGGTCTGCTTCGGACTCTATAACCCGGACCCGGCCAACGACGGCCACAAGGAAATCCTGAACCTGATACAGGAGGTCTATGCCCGGTTTTCAAACCGGCCGATCCTTGCAAAGAATTTCAGGTGCCTGCTGGATTTTGAATGGAGCATCCAGAGGGAGGACACGTTCCCTTACTTTTTCGGGGCGATTTCGATGTCCTTCGAGATGCACGGAGTAAGACAGGAGAATGAATTCACATGAGCAGGAAAAGCAAACCAGCTGCCGCACTGGCAGCGGAGGAAGCCGTCCTGGAGCGGACCCCCGATCCCGCACCGGAGGCAAGGTGCTACATCGGCCCGCCGACGCTCGGCGTGATGACCGGCACCATTTACATCGGCGATCTCCCGCCCGAGCTTCAGAAGGCCCTGGACGAAAAGCCGATCATCGGGAAGCTCGTGGTCCCGGTCAGCCAGCTCCCTGCAGCGAACAGGGACATGGCCAACCCGGACTCAGCCATGCGGCGGTTCTACAGGGCAGCCGCGGAATTTTTCAAAGGAGGGAAAAGATAAATGCCTTATCTTCACAGAATCGACACTGAAGAACAGCGCAGCGCGGTGATCGCGCCCGTCGAGACCGATGCCGGACTTCAGATGATCTTCGGCCTCGCGCCGGTCAATATGGTCGACGACCCGAAGGTCAACGAGCCGGTGCTCGTAAGGAGCTACGCGGAGGCGGTCGCGGCCTTCGGTTTCTGCTACGACTTCGACAATTACACGATCGCCGAAGCGATCGATGCGAACTTTAACCTGTTCCAGAACGCCCCGATCATATTCGTGAACGTCCTGGACCCGGCGACCCATAAAACCGCGCTGTCGGAGGTTACAGTCTCAACGGCCAGCGGCGTGGCGAAGCTGGAGCAGGTCGGCGTCCTCAAGAGCGGTCTGGTCGTAAAGAACGGCAACGCGACGCTGACGGAGGGCACGGATTACACGGTCGGCTTCAGCGTGGAGGGCTACCTGGAGGTGACCCTGGCCGACGCCACCATCGCGTCCGTCAAGATTTCCGGCTTCAAGCTGGATCCGAGCGCAGTGACCAAGAACGACATCATCGGCGGATATACCGCGGCGACCGGAGCCCGCAAGGGCCTCGAGGTGATCTCGAACATCTACCAGACGCTGGGAGTTTTCCCGGGCATCGTCCTGGCCCCGAAGTGGTCCAACGACGCGGAGGTCGCGGCAGCGATGGCGGCGAAGGTCGCGTCCATTGACGGCCGCGCGGAGGCGATGTGCGTAATCGATATCAATACAGCCACCTACGCGACATATACGGCGGCAGCTGGAGCGCGCGAGGCGATGGGCGTCGTCTCCAGAGACGCCGTCCTTGTATGGCTCAAGGGCAAGGTCGGAACGAAGGTTTACAATGGCTCCACCATCTGGGCAGCCGCGACCGTGGCCACCGACGCCGCAAACGACAACGTCCCGATGCGCAGCCCGTCCAATGTGGCCGCGAACATCGCCGCGGCAGTCCTCAGCAACGGGACGGAGGTCCGCCTGAACAACACCGAGGCAGCCGTCTTGAATGGCGCCGGAATCGTAACATTTATTTACGACGACGGCTGGAAGGTCTGGGGCAACAATACGGCGGCATATCCCGGAACAACCGTGCCGGAGGACCGCTGGATCGCCTGCAGGCGCATGATGAACTGGTACAGGAACCACTTCATGGCCACCTACAAGGAGAAGGTCGACGACCCGACATCCTACAAGCAGACCCGCGCCGTGGTTGACGCCGAAAACCAGTATCTGAACAGCCTCGCATCCGCGGACAAGATCGCCGGCGGGGAGGTCGTCTTCAGAGAGGAAGACAACCCGATCAACCAGATCCTGGACGGACAGGTCCGCTTCTATACCAGGATCGCATTCTGGACACCGTCAGAGCACATCACCAACGTGATCGAGTTCGACCCGTCCTTCATTCAGAACGCACTATTCGGAGGTTGATGACAGATGAAAAAGAAATTTACATCCCAGCAGATCCCGGAGCTGATCAACAACTATAACGTTTATGACGGCGACGGAGACAGACTGATCGGCCTGACCGACACCACCTCCATGCCGGAGCTCGTGGCCAAGACGGTGACCGTTTCAGGGGCCGGCATGCTCGGTGAATACGCCGCTGTCGTGCTCGGCCATTTCAACAGCATCACCCAGACCCTGAACTTCCGGATCCTTTACGGCAACGCCCTCAGCCTTTTCGCGCCGGGCAAGGATGTGGCTTTAAGCGTCCGCGGCGCCATCCAGTATGATGACGCCGGAGCCGGGACCACCGACATGATCGGCGTCCGCTACGTCCTCTCTGGTAAGGCGAAGCAGCTGACCATCGGCGACATGAAGGCCGGGGACGCGCAGAACGCGAGCGTTCAGATCGAGGTTACCAGGATCCTGATTGAGCTCGACGGGGAGGTCGTCCTGGAGCTTGACAAGAAAAACATGGTATACAAGGTCGACGGCGTGGACTACGCAGAGAAGCTGAGACGACTCTGCTGACAACGATGCCTGTGCAAAGAGGAATACGCATCCGGAGGCGAAGGTCCCCGGGTGCGCATTCCGAATTTTGATTAGGAGCGAGCAATGGAAGAAAAGATGAACCAGGAAGGAATGAACACTGTCCCGGAAGAGGAACAGCAGCCGGACCTGATCCTGAAGCTCGGCGATCCGTTCAGGTTCGACGGCCAGGAGTACACGGAGCTGGATCTGTCCGGGCTTTTTGACCTGACAGCCATGGACATGGCGGAGATCGACCGCCGGATGCAGGTCATGGGCTACAGCTACGCGCGGCCGGAAGTAACAGGCACTTATGCCATGCTGGTGGCCGCCCGAGTGAACCATAAGCCCTGGGAGTTCTGCCAGAAGATGAAGGCAAGGGACATGATCCGCTTAAGGGAGACGGTCCGGGCTTTTTTCTACGCGCAGGGCTGAGGGCCGACGACGCGCCACGGATCCGGAAAACCGCGATCACACTCAGCCTGCGGACGCGCACGGGGATGGATTTCTTCATGACCCTGCCAGTGGCGGAGCTATTCACGATAACAAAGGAATTCAAAAACATCACGGGAGGCGGCAATGGCAAGCAGTAAAGATTACAAGTTAGCGATCCAGATCGCCGGCATGGTCGACGCTTCGCTGGGCGCCGCCACAAGCCTGACGAAGAAGCAGCTCCGGGAGATCGCGAAGGAAGCAGCGAACGCGAACGCAAAGCAGGTCAGCTTCTCCACGGCCATGGCGAACGCGGCCCCGGGGATCGATGCGGCCTGGGGCGGCATGACCAAGGTGGTCAAGACTACCACGGCGGCCATCGCGGCAGCGGGAGCAGCCATGGCCGGGATCGGCGCGGCCAGTATTGCGACCGGCTCCGAGTTCGAGAAGGCGATGGACTCCACCGCGGCAACCGCCGGAGCAACGGCTGCGGAGTACCAGATGATGCGCGACGCGGCCATGGAGATGGGCAGGACCACCTCCAAGACGGCCACGGAGAGCGCCAACGCCCTCGAATACATGGCCCTGGCAGGATGGTCGGTCGAGGATTCCATCGCGGGCCTGCCGGGCATCCTGCGCCTTTCAGAGGCAACGGGGCTCGACCTCGCGAGGACTTCCGACCTGGTAACGGACTCGATGTCCGCGGCCGGCGTAAGCATAGACGAGCTGGCGAACTACCTTGACGTGGCGGCCATGGCCAACAATAAATCGAACCAGACCGCGGAGCAGTTCATGGAGGCCATGATCGGGGTCGGCGGCGTAATGAACAACCTGCACGTCCCGGTCGAGGAGACCGCGGCGGCGCTTGGCATGATGGCGAACCGCGGCATCAAAGGGTCCGAAGCAGGAAACGCCCTGAATGCTGTTATGGCCAACCTGACCACCGGCACCGGCCAGGCCGGAAAGAAGATGAAGGAGATCGGCCTCTCAGCCTTCGATTCAGAGGGAAAATTTAAAGGCCTGCGCGGCACCCTGGAGGAACTGAACGAAAAGATCGCGGACATGACCGAGGAGGAGCGGAACGCGACCCTTGCAGCCATAGGAGGAAAGCTCCATGTGGACGCGATGAACGACCTGCTGGCCGGTCTGAATACGGAGGTCGCGGAAGGCGTATCAGAATGGGACGCCCTTGCAGACTCGCTCGGCGGCGCGGAAGGAGCTCTCGAGAGGATGGCCGCGACCAAGATGGACAACCTGATCGGCGACATCGCGATCTTCAACAGCGCCCTCGACGACGCGAAGATCCAGATTTACGACGGCTTGCAGGAGCCCATGCGCGAGGCCGTACAGTTCGGCACGGAAAAGGTCTATGAGTACGCCGGCGGGATCGCCTCTGCCGTAAAAGAGAACTTCCCGACCGTAAGGCGCTACGTTTCAGAGACGGCGGACGCCCTGGAGGACTTCGCGGGCCCGCTCCTGGATGCCGGCAGCTGGCTGGCTGCGCACCCGGACGTGATCGCCGGAACCCTCGGCGGCATAGCGACGACCATCACGACATTGAAGGTGGCGTCAACAATTACAAGCACCGCAACGGCCATCAAGGCCCTCGGCGTGGCCATGGCCAGCAACCCGGTCACGGCAGCGATCGGTGTGGCGGCGCTGGCCGGGGGCGCGATCGTCGGGATTGCTGCGAAGGTAAAGGTGGCGGAGGCGCAGATGAAGCGCGCGAGCCTTGCAAAGCACTTCGGGGACATGAACCTCTCCCTGGAGGAGCTGCGGCAGACGGCGGCGCTGATCATCGACAACGGGAACCTGGAGGCCTTCGCGCAGACCATAGAAGAATTTGACAAGGTCGAAAGCATGGCAGGGAACCTGCGGACGCTGCAGACCACGATGGACAAGATCAACTTCAAGGCCTCCCTCGGCTTCGACATCACGGGAGCCGACGCGGAGAGCTACGGAGCAGCGATCGAGAATTACATCAAAGACGCGATCAGCCTCGCCGAACAAAAGCAGTATGCCATGAACATGAGCCTCAACGTACTGCTCGCCGGCGCGGATGAGGAAGAACGCAACGGAATTATAGAAAAATTCAATAACTACTATTCAGAGCTCAACGGGGAGCTGAACAGCCTCGGAGAGCAGCTGGGCGAAGCCTACGCGGAAGGCATGAAGGACGGCGTCCTCTCCATGGATGAGATCGAGACCATCCAGGAGCTGCAGACAAAGATGGCCAATATAACCGCGAAGCTCTCCTCTTCCCAGTTTGAGGCACAGATGGAATCCATCGGCATCAAATACGGAGGCGGCAAGCTCGACGCGGAGACCTTCCAGAACCTGCAGGCGGAGATCCAGACGCAGGTCGACGAAGCGGTCGGCAACCTCGATGAATCGCTGACCATGAACATCTCCAGCGCGAAGCTGATGCTGGACGACGGCGCGATCAACCGGCAGGAATACGACGCCATGATCGCGTCCTTCAAAAAGAACTACCTGGAGCAAGTCGGCGACATCGAGATCCGCGCGGCCGGTTTCCAGATGGACACGCTTTATCAGCAATTCAGCTCGGAGTTCGAGGGAGCATCGGCGGACATTCACAACGCCATCGACGAAGCCCTGGCGCTCCAGTTCGCCGGAGCGGAGAATCTGCCGCACGGCGAAGTGGCGGCAGAGAACGCCCTCTCCACCGCTTTAGGAGAAGCGATGCGGGCGGCGGCCACTTCCATGGACAAGGGCGACAGGAAGGCCGTGCAGGCGCTCCTGGAGCAGATGGCGCCGACGCTGGAGGACATGGAAGGCCTGAAGGAGAAATTCCAGGAAGCAGGCCTGCAGATCCCGGCGGCCCTTTCAGAGGTCCTGGAGAGCGCGGATGCGGCGAAGATGATGGCGGGCATGGGCGGCGACTTCTGGCGGGAGGTCGGCAGCGTAATCTCGGAATCCGATGAATACATGGCGACCTACAACGCGGTGAAGGACAAAATGAGCCTCGTGCCTCCCAGCATCGAGGAAGGATTCAAGGAAACCGCCCCGCCGATCATAGAAGGCATGTATGCCTGGTCGAACGAGTACATGCAGGAGCAATTCAGCAAGGGCTTCGACGTAAAGGCGGACGTCCGGATGAGCTTCAACCCGATCATGTCACCGATGAACCTGGCGCTTCCGACGGCCGGCGGTACGGTAAAGAAGCACGCGTCCGGAGGCATCCTGACGGAGCCGCACCTCGGGCTGGTGGCGGAGGAAGGCCCGGAAGCCTGGATCCCGCTCGACGGATCAGCGAACGCGGCCTCCCTCTGGGAGCAGACCGGCCGGGCGCTGGGCGTAACCAACGAGACCGACAACCGGAGCTCCATCGTTTATGCGCCGGTCTACCAGATCAGCGGCGCGGACGAAGCCTCGGTCCGGAGGGCGACGGCGGATGACTACGACAGGTTCGTCCTCTTTATGGGCCAGTACCAGAAGGACCGGGCGCGCCTGGCATTCTAAGGAGGGACGCGGATGGCCAAGACATACACGACGATCAGCGGGGAAACCTGGGACAGCATCGCTTACAAGCTGTTCGGGTCGGAATACTACGCGGAGCAGCTCATGAACGAGAACCGGATGAAGTTAGATCACCTGATCTTCCCGGCCGGCGTGGAGCTTGCGCTCCCGGAGATCGAGAGCACGAATGCGGACATTGACGAAAACTATCCGGAATGGAGGGCGATCCTGAATGGCTGAGGCAAGGCGCATCGAAGCGGAGGTGCTTTACAACGGCCAGGAGGTCGGCCTTTCAGGGAAGCTCACCGCATTAAGCTATACGGACAACGACTCCGGCGTCTCCGATGAGATCACCCTGGCCTTTGAGGAGCGCGCGGCAGCCTGGATCCGGGACGTCCTGCGCCCCCAGAAAGGCGCGGACCTGGACGTCACGCTCTGGTTCGAAAACTGGGAGCGGGACGGCGACCGGCTGAGATATCACTGCGGGAATTTCACCCTGGACGATCTCACATACAGCGCGCCCCCGCGGCGCTGCGTCCTGAAGGGCGTGAGCATTCCGGCAGATCAGGGATTCAAGGCGGAGAAGGTATCAAAGACCTGGCAGGGCGTAACCCTCCGGCAGATCGCGGAGGAAATAAAAAACAAATACGGCATGGCTAACCTCTATTATTGGGGGCCGGAACCGGACCCAGTCCTGGAGAGCGTGGAGCAGGACAAGAAGCCAGACTCCACCTTCCTGGCAGAGATCTGCGACAAGCAGGGAATGTTCCTGAAGATCTACAAGCGCGGCCTGGTGATCTTTGACAAGAGCATCTATGAGGCCCGCGGGATCACCCGGACGTTCACGGAGCCGGAGATCGAGGACGGATACAGCTGGAACGACACCCTCGACGGAACTTACACCGGGGCAAAGCTCACCTATACGCACACCAACGGCAAGGGATCCAAAAAGAAAGCGGAGACAATCGCCGTCACCGTGGGCGAAGGCCCGCGCTGGCTGGAGCTCGACGACAAGGTCGAATCGGAGGCGGACGCGCTCCGGCTTTGCCGGGCGAAGGTCAACGAGGAGAACGAGAAGATGTGCACGGTGACATTCAGCGCGCCGGCAGACCCGGACATCGTGGCCACCTGCAACATCGCGCTGCAGGGGATGGGCGCAATGGATGGGAAATATTTTGTAACAAAGGTATCGCACTCGCTCTCAGGAAAACACAGCATGAAGGTGAGCGCGTACCGGATTTTTAACAGGCTTTAAGGAGGATCCGATGGCGGGAGCAAGAATCGGCTTTGTGAGCTCATACGACCCGGCAACGGGCATGGCCTCGGTCTACTACCGCAGCCGGAACGACACGACGGAGATGGTGCCGGTCTTCTCCCCCTTCGGGGCCACGCAGGAGATCGCGAAGGACACCATGGTCCTTGTGGAACACCTTGAGGACGGATCCGCGGTGGTCATCGGCGCATTCACGGGAGAAGCCCCGAGCGCTGCGAAGATCCAGGTCGCCGGGGACAGCATGACGCTGACGGACGGCTCCGGATCCGTAACGATCGCGGAGCTGGTCCAGGCGGTGGCCTGGATGCACCCGCAGGGCAGCGGCTAAAGGAGGGAGGCTATGGCGAAAGTAGGAAACTGGGGCAGATACCTGAAGTTCACGGTCAGTAGCGACCGTGTTCTGACGTTTGATAACTTCCGACTCGACTCCGCGGTCCGCACCAGCAAGCACAACATGGTCGGCGCGAAGCCAAAGCTGGAGTTTGACGGCCCGGACCTGGACACGGTCTCCATGGAGATCAAGCTCTCCGCCCTCCAGGGAGTAAGGCCCCGCGACATAGAAAAGAAGCTCCGCGGCCACATAAGGCGCGGCGCGGTGGCCCCGCTCGTAGTAGGCGGCAGGGCGATCCTGCGGCGGGCCATGCTGACGAAAATCAGCGAATCTTACGGCATCGTCGTCCGCGGCGGCAGAGTGGCGGAGATCACCGTCCAGGCTACCTGGACGGAATACAGGTAAAGGAGGCGGGAAATGAAGGTCGACATCGCGAACCCCTCGGCAAATCCGGAGTTTGAGGACATAAGGAGCTGCCTGATCAACATCGCGAGCATCCCGCGCGGCAGCATACCTCTCGCCCGCGGAATGGGGCTCAGCTGGGCGAGCCTTTCAGAGGTTCCGGAGGACCTCGAAAACGACTATGCAGTGGACGCCGTAGAGCAATACGGGGAATATGAGCCACGCGTGGCCATAAGTGAGGTCGCGTTCGAGCATGACCAGCGGGAAGGCCAGACGGTGGCCACCCTGACATTTGAGGGATCGGAGGAGGACGAAGAAAATGAGTGACATCATAAAACCGCTCGCGGACTACCCGGACATTGACTTTATAGGCGGCTACACCCTGGAAAAGCTCGAGGCGAAAATGGTCGCCTGGTATAAGGAGAAATACAAGGAGATCACGAAGCGTGAACCCGTCATGGGTCGGGCGAACGAGCAGAGGATCCTCCTGCAGACCTGCGCTTACTACATCTTTCAGGGAATGAAGATCGCGGAGACAAACGCCCGAATGAATACTCTGAAATATGCGGAAAACGGCTATCTCGACAACCTCGGCGCCCTGAAGCGGGTGAGCAGGGGCGAAGCGACGGCGGCGACAGTCACCCTGCGCTTTTCCCTTGCGGCAGCCAGGACGAACGCGACCGGCATCCCGGCGGGCACCCGCGTGACGGCCGGCGACGGCGTCCATTTCGCGACGCAGGATTATGCGGAGATCCCGATCGGATCCACCTATATCGACGTCCGGGCGGCCTGTCTGAAGGCGGGGACGGACGGCAATCTCTACGGCATAGGGGAATTAAACCGCATGGTCGACCCGGTACCCTTTATCGATTCGGTCGAGAACGTCACAGCCCCGGAAGGAGGCACGGATGATGAGAGCGAGGAGGATTACAGGGAAAGCATCTATCTGGCCCCGGAGAGCTACTCCGCGGCCGGATCCGAAGGCGCTTATGAATACTGGGTGCGGAAGTATTCCAATTCGATCATTGACGTAAAGGTCAGCTCTCCGGAGCCCCGGATCGTACAGGTGCGGTGCCTGCTTACAGGCGGGACGCTTCCCGGGGAGGAGTTCCGGAGCGCCCTGCAGGAATATTTGAGCCAGGACAACATCAAGATGCTAACCGACGTCCTCGAAGTAACAAACCCGACCGAAAAGGAATACAACATCACGGTGACTTACTACATCAACCGGAGCGACAGCTCCAGGGCGGAAACGATCCAGACGGAGGTCGCGGCGGCGGTCGATGACTATATTCTGTGGCAGAAATCGAAGATCGGCAGGGACATCAACCCGTCCGAGCTGACGCGACGCATGGTGAATGCCGGCGCGAAGCGCGTGGCCATCACCCACCCCGCCTTTGCTGCTGCCGGCCAGTACGAGGTCGCGGTCTGCGGGACCAGGTCGGTGACATACGGAGGGCTCGAGGATGACTAATTACAGGACCGGGGAACCGGCGGACCTGCTGCCGGAGTTCCTAACGAATAAGGCGACGACGATGGCCGTCAGCTACGCAGTCCGGATGGCCATGGCAGAGATGCTCTCGATTTCAGTCATATCCAGGATGTACGGGGACATCGACGCGATGCCGGAGCATATCCTGGATTACATGGCCGTCGAACTGGCCGCGCAGTATTACGCGGAAGACCTGAGCCTCGACCGGAAACGGAGCATCATCAAGAACGCCATCGGCTGGAAGATGCTCGCGGGCACAAAGGCAGCGGTCCAGGAGCTGATCACCTCGGTCTTCGGGGAGGGGTACATCACTGAATGGGACCAATACGCGGAAGGCCCCGGAACCCCCGGAACTTTTGACATCACAACTTCGGCCGTAATGACGCCGGACGCGGTGGAGCGCTTCGCGGAGCTGATCTCCAGGACAAAGAACGAGACCTCACACCCGCGCTTCGTTTCCGCGGAGCACGACATCGAGGCGCTCTTCACAGTAGGGAAGATGACGGTCCAGGAGAACAAGCAGACGGTCACGAACGACGTGAACATCGATAACCCCGACCAGGCTTACATTCAGGAGGAGCACCTGGCAGTCTGGGACTACGGGGAAGGGATCGACGATACGGTGACCGGGATGGACGGAACGCCGCAGGATTTTGAACGGATCCTCTACTATGCCTGCTTTGCGGCAGGAGGCCCGGACGTGATCCTGCTGGAAAAAAGGGACACCGAAACGAGCTTTACAGGCGCCCCGGCAAGGGCGGCCGTCCTGGTCCAGGACGGCACAACAGCTTTATAACAGGAGGAGGCCATGGCTATATTTCAGAGATGGACCCTGACCGACAAGGGCAAGGCCCTGATCGCAAAAGCGCAGGCGGAAAAATGCACGATCCACTTCACGGCGGCAAGGACCGGCGATGGGGAATGGACCGAGGATGAGGACATGCGCGGCGCGGAGGACATCCGGAGCCGCAAACAAACCTTTGCATTTTCCGCCATCGACATCCCGGACGGGAACCCGGCGACGGTCGTCCTGGAAATAATCATCAACAACCTGCAGCTGGCACAGCTCTACTATCTTACGGAGCTCGGCATATACGCGAACGACCCGGACGAAGGCGAAATCCTTTATCTGATCGCCACGAGCCAGCAGCGCAGCATCTACGTGCCGGCCAACAACGGCATCGGGATATCGACCATCGTCGAGAGGATCAACCTGGAGGTGGCCGACTCCGCAAACGTAACGATCAACACGACCGGCGCGGTGGTGGGCGCCTCTGACTTCCTGGCTCTTCAGAGAATCATCGAAGTCATCCGGGCGGCACTCTCCGGAGGAGAAGAAGGCCAGCACCTGATCAAGGCGGGACCGGACGACTTCGACGCAGGATGGCAGAGCTTCGTCCCGGTCACCACAAAAGCGGCGGCCAGCTTCCCGGAGGTCGGCCAGGAAAACGCTGTTTATATCGATCCGGACACCTCAAAGATCTACGTCTGGATCGATACACCGGACGAGGAGACGCCCGGCCACTACTTCGAGCTCCCGCTGGGCGCGGAGGCGAGCCAGAACCTGCAGGAGCAGATCACGGCAAACCGGAACGCGATCGCGGCCCTGACCACCCGCGTGGCCGGAACGGAAAAGGCCCTTTTCAGGAGTATCACGCTGGCGGTTCCGGCGGAGGAATGGACCGTGGCAACCGAGAGCGGCGTCCTGGTGTATACCAACGAAATCACGGTCGAGGGCATGACGGAGGAGACGCCGATCACGGCCGTCTGGCCGCACACAATCAGCATCACGGCAGACGACATCGTGAACGAGCAGAAGGCCAGGTCAATCTTCTTCGGGCACGGCCGGGCGTTCGCCGATACGGACGCGGTCATCCTGAAGTGCTATGGGAAAGCCCCGGATGCTGACTTCGGGATCGAGCTGCAGGGCGTCGAGGAGGTGAGCTCATGAAGGAACTGAGGATGATGGCCGGCGGCGACTCGGTCGACATTGACCGCCTCACCGCCACCCCGGCGCATGTAAGGGCCGGCGATATCTTCTATGGAGCCGGATCCGATGAAGAACAGATCGGAACCCTCCCGGACCGTTCGCAGGCAGGCGGCCTGACCATCGACGGCATGCCGCTGCACCTTGCAGATGATAGCTTCACGAGCCTGTGTTCCGACGGCGTAAACCGGATCGTGCTCGCCCCGCCCCACGGGGAATGGCCGGGAGGCGCTGACGCATACACGGGCGTCTCACCGGATATGCTCGGAATCGTGGCGGAGCACATCGCCAACGGAAGGTCGATCTGCGGCGTGCCCGGAAGCTACGGAGCGGACGGCAATGTCGCCGCGAAGGATATCCGCGAGGGGCTGATCGCATACGGAAAGAACGGCAAAGTGACCGGCTCGGCCGTGGATTGCGGGAACGTTTCAAAGACCCTGAAATGCGGGGAATCCTACGCCATAAAGGAAGGCATCTATGGGGCCGGCAAGGTGACCGCGGCGGATCTGAAAAGCCAGACTGGCGTCGATTCAGGAAAAACGGCCGCAGCCGCAGCGCAGATCCTGAACGGATACCAGGCATGGGTGAACGGCGCGAAGGTCTCCGGCAGCATGCCGGACAACACCGGCGTCGGCACTAACGGCACGGTTCCAGGAATCAGCAAAGCAAACAAAACCATCCCGACGCGGGAAGGCACCGGTTTGCAGATGCAGACGGACACGTCCGGGACCATCCGGATCAGCATTTGCCCGCCAAAGGGATATTACCAGGGCAGCGGCGGATCTTACGTGAACCGGCCCGCCTCCGACTTCGGGACAGCGGAGCGGAGCGAGGTCCTGAAAGATAAGACCTTCACGTCCACGGCGGGCGTGAAGAAAGAGGGCACGATGAAGAACATCACCGCCGACGCGACGATCACCCATGCCACCGGGAACGCGACGAAGGTCGTCCTCGGAGATGCGGCCTATCAGAGCAAGAACAGCGACGGAACAGACCGCGTCGAGATCCGATATAACTCCACGGATGGCTTCATCACCAAGAACACCCTCTTCGCGGTGGCGCTTTCCACGATGGCAAGCGCCCTCGGGATCACCGCGGCGAAGGTCCGGAAGGGCCAGACGGTGTGCGGAGTAACCGGCAGCTGGTACGGGAACAAAGCCTGCATCAACGCCGTGGCTTATCGAGGATTCGGAATCAACTCCGCAGACTGGCAGCCATCGGAAGAAAAAACCTTCACAATGCCGGAGAATGGGACGGTCTACTATGGCGGCTGCTCCGCCTGCGCGTCAAGCAGCCGGAACATCACACTGGAGATCTATCAGAACAATACCCTGAAGGACAGCCGGAACATGACGAACTCGGACTCCTGGGCGGTCCGCGGAACAATGTTTGATAAGAGCTTCACAGCCAACAAGGGCGACGTGATCAAGGTCAAGGCCACGGCCACGGCGGGAACGCACGGCATCGCCTCCATCCAGGCAGTCATTGTTTACTGACAGCAAGCCGGCACGCCCACGGCCGGATTCTGAATAAAGAAAGGAGCAAACGATGTTAGAAGTATATAAAAACCTTCTGACGGAGCTGGGATCGGACCTGCACGCCAGGACGATCGCCGGAGAGCAGATGCAGATCACGCGCTTCCAGATCGGTAATGGCTCTTACAGCGGAACAGAGAGCGATGCCGTCCTGGCCAGGATGACGGCCCTGAAATCCCCTAAGAACAGCTATGGGGTGAGCCGGGTCGAAGAAGCGAACCAGGCGACCTGCAAGCTGACGCTGGTGGCCACGAACGAGGAAATCCTCGCCGGCTACTACGTGACCGAGATCGGCATCTTCGCGAAGGGGCAGGACAACGTCGAGATCCTCTATTCCATCATAATCGCGGATCCGGCGCACCCGGACTGGATGAGCGCATACAACAGCGTCGCCCCGGGCTCCCTCCGGTACTTCGATTATATCTCCGTCGGAAACGCTGCGAACGTAACCATCGCTCCCGGCAGCGGAGGCGTCCTCACCCTGGATGACATCGCCACCGCGGAGGAGACGGCAGCGTTCCTCGGCATCGAGTAAGGAAGGAGGCAGGCATGATCTCATCTCTGAATAAAGACACATACGAGCAGCCGATGAGCCTCTGCGGCAAGACGGCGGATGAGAAGCCGGTCGGCGAATACGGGAATGTGAAGATCCGGAACGGCTCCACCTTCTACGACATGGACACCGGCAAGGTCTACATGTACGACGAAGCGGGCCAGGTCTGGATCGAGCAGTAAAGGAGGGCGCGGCATGAATGAAATGGTGATCCTCGCCCTTGCGAAGAAGGCCGAAGGCGCCGCCGGGGATGCGGCAGAGCGCGCGGAAGCGGCTGCCGAAGCAGCGGAAGCGGCCGCGGCGTCCGTCACAACGGCGACGGCAGAGGAAACAAAAGAATTCTTAGGGATTGCGGACTAAAGGAGGAAGGAATTAAATGAGCGTTTCAGGAGACAAGATCGTCAACCTGACGGATCTGAAGGTATCGCACGACGCGATCAGCGGCAGGATCGACAAGCTGGCCGCTGAGAACATGCTCTTTGACGGGACCCCGGAAAAGTACAAGGCGGTCATGAAGTGGTACTTTGACAGCAACGGTGCCGCCAGCATGACGGCTGCGCAGCTGACCGCCCTGGTGGCTAAATGGTACGACCACACCAGGACCCAGTGGAACGGCTGGGTGGAGTTCAAACAGCCGGACGTTTCAAACACGTCGAACGGGACGAAGGGCGGCGACAACGCCGGCCTTATATGCATCCCGTCCACCAATGAGGAAAAGAACCGCGACGACTACGCAGGGAACCCGTTATTTGCATGCGTGGACTGCAACTTCACAGTCGACGCGGAAACCCTGGAACCGGTGATCACCGCGATCGACGGTATCGCCGGGAACTTCGTCCGGGATGACCCGACGGTCTACGTCGGCGTGCTGCAGATGGCCGGCTGGCACTGGTACGACGAAGAAGAAAACGTCTATATCCACGGATACAGCGCGATCGAGCAGAGCGGCCACGACTACTGCCAGCCGCTGCCGGAAGCCGTAAAGGCCAGCGACAACAGCATGCGTTCCTTCGTGGTACATTCGAAGTATATGAGCAGGACCGAGAGCACCAAGCTCACGTCCTACGCCGGCAAGATCCCGACCGCATGGATGAGCCACAACGCATCGCATACGGCGTCCGGATACACCGGCGCGCAGTACAGCGGGGCCTGCGTGATCGACTACGCATTCCTGCAGCTGATGGCCTTCATCAAGTACGGCAAGATGACCCTTGATGGAACCCTTCAGGGATGCCTCGATTACAACTATCAGTATTTCGCCCAGGCGGCGGAGACCGGCGTGAAGCGCGTCCTCCTGAAGCCGACCGAGGCGGCGAACCTGAAGGTCGGATCCGGCGTCCTGATCGGCGTATACGACGGAGAGACGAAGGACCGCGGAACGGCGGCGAACTACTCCGTCACCGGCCAGGCCGGCGCGATCATCACCGCGATCGAGAGCGTCACCATCGAGGGCAATGCCTACGCGGCGGTCACCGTGGACACGGCTGAAGCATTCGACACGGCGGCCAACGGCGACAATATATCCGGGACTACGATCCTCTCGACCTTCCACTGGCCGAACGGGTCCTGCGACGGCGTAAAGGGCAACGACGGATCGCCGGCGCAGCCGGGCTCCGGGAAGTACCCGGCAAAGCTCCAGGGGATCGAGTTCGCGGTGGGAAGCTACGAGGTAATGGCCGACGTCATCCTGAACCTCTATCAGGACGGCGACGATTACTATTATAAGCCTTACCTGGTAAACTCCACCGCGAACCAGGCAAGCAGCATCACGGAGAATTACACCCAGAGCAGCATGAGGAGCCTGCAGCCGTCAAGCGCCACCTGGCAGTACATCAGAAAGCTCTCCTTTGCGGACGGGATCTTCTTCGGGACGGATACCGCCGGAGGCTCCAGCAGTACCTTCACGCGGGATGCGTTTTACAAGAACGCGGCAACCGTAGCGACGCGCGAGTGGCTGGCCTTCGGCGGCCTGGGCTCCGGGACCGGCAACGGCGGCCTCTCGGTCCTGTCCGGCAACGTCACGCTCGGGACCGCGCTCTGGTTCATTCTGGCCCGGCTTTCTCCGAACGGTAATCGGGGTGAATGGGCGGCAGCCTGATGCCGCCCAGAGGGGCCGTCCCCTTATTAGCATGGCGGCCGCGATAAAAGCGGCGGCCTGATTGCACATAATCATATACAGGTGGTATGGAGCCTCGCGCGGGGTGTTTTGGTTTCCTTCGGTGGCTGGCCTTCGGCAACCTGAACAACGGGACCGGCAACGGCGGCCTCTCGAACCTGAACGGCAACAACACGCTCGGGAACGCGAACTGGAACATTCTGGCCCGGAATTCTGAAGCACAACCTTTTTCACTCTATGCCATCTGCGCTGCGGCGGAAATTAAAAGACAATACCCCGGGCGAGTAGGAGCCTCCGGCCCCGATAACCCGGTACTTTTCAGAAAGGCGGTTACCTTTGCACAGGATATGCAAAGATATCAACATAAAGGACCCGGAGACCGTACTGCCCTGGGTCGAGGACTGCGTGAAGCGCCACTGGGAGCGCCATGATTTCAGGGGGCTCCTGATTGCCCACGGAATGACGCGAACGCAGTATTACGAACTGAAAGACATGACGCAGGCCAGGAACCTCGGCGTCCCGCAGGAGTATCGCGAGGCCTTCGAGAAGCGGCTGGATGAGTACACGGGGATCTACCGGGAGACGGTCCGGAGGATCGCGGAGACGGCCTGCGCCTACATTGCGGCGCGGGACCCTCAGATCCGGCCCGTCCGGATCCGCGAGAGGCTGGACAAGACGACCGGGAAGGTGCGGCTCATCGGATGCGAATCCGCCATGCAGCAGGTGCTGGACTACATCGCGGTCGGGGCGTCCATGCCGATCTTTGACCGGAGGATCGTCCCGCAGCAGGCAAGCTCCATCCCGGGCCGTGGCCAGGTGTACGGCGTCCGGATGATCCGGAGCTGGATCGACGCGGACAACCGCGCGGCCAGGTACGCGAAGAAGCACGGCATCCGCTACACCAGGAAACGCCGATACTTCGTGAAGCTCGATATCCGGAAGTGCTACAACAGCGCGAAAAAGGAGGTCTTCCTCGACCTTTTCAGAAGGGACTGCGGCAACCCCGACCTTATATGGCTCTGGGACTGGATCCTGAGCTCGCACCGGGTGGAGGGATACGAAGGATTCATGATCGGCGCGCTTCCCAGCCAATGGGGCGCGCAGTACATGCTCTCCTTCGCCTACCGGTACGCGAAGGGCCTGCACAAAGAGCGCCGCGGGAAGAAGCTGCAGATGGTTTCCGACATGATCCTCTTCATGGACGACATGGCCCTCTTTTCAGGGAGCCGGAAGAATCTGAAGAAGGCGGTGGAGCTCCTCGCGGGCTTCATGCAGGAGACCCTCGGCTTTACCCTGAAGCCGGGATGGCACATCCAGGAGACCGAAAAGACCGGCGTCGACATGATGGGCTTTATCGTGTACCACGGCGGGAAGATCGCGATCCGCGGCCGGGATTTTATCCGGGCCAGGAGGATGGCCATCCGGAGGCTCACGGGCTCGACCTTCGAGAAATCACGGGCGGAACGGACAATGTCTTATAAGGGGTTCTTTAAAAATTCCGATTCCCGGGAAGCGTATAAAAAATACAGGCTGCGGTCGGTGTTTGAGTACGCGGCCCGCGTAGTAAGCGCAGCAGCGCGGACACAAAATGCAGAAAAAAGGAGGCAGCTAATCCATGTATACGAGAAATGTGCAGTCTGACAGACAGCCGGACGCCATAACCTATCAGCCGCAGGAAAGCGGCATCGCAGAGGTCTACATCCGGAGCAACGTCCATGAGACCCAGGGCGAGGAGGGCGCTGGCTACGAATATGATGAGGTTTACTTCGAGACCACCGAACCGCTGGAGGATATCCAGGCGAATCCGGAGATCTGGGCGGAGTACGGCGCAGCCTGGGAGGATGAAAAAGCCCTCACCCAGGCGGAGATCATCGCCCGCCTTTCCCGCAAGCAGGAGCAGGCCAGGGCGGACATCGACTTTATAGCGGCCATTATGGACGTGGACCTGGAGGTGTAATATGAGCGCGAATTTCCTGAAGTATAAAAGATACTATGATGAAGGCATCTACACGAAGGAGCGCCTGCGGATGCTGGTCGGCAAGCGGCTCGGCATCACGGCGGAGGAGTACGAGCTGATCACGGGGGAACCTTATGAGGAATGAGCAGATGACGATGGCCGAAGCCATGGAGACGATGGGCAAGATCGTCCGCCTTCAGAGCGATGTCATCGATGAGCTCTTCCTTGTAGTCCTTCAACACATCACCGCGGAGGAAGCGGCAGCGCTGCCATGCATGGAGCGAGCGAAGGAAGCCGCCCTCCTCCGGAGCAGGACCGAACGGGAGGAGGGAACGCCATGATCGACGCGGAGACCAATGCGGAAATCAAGAGGATCGATGCCGAGAACCACCGCCAGAACGAGCGGATCAAGATCCTCGAGGGCAAGGTCGACAACATCACACAGATGAACGTGGCCATGCAGAAGATGGCCGACAACATGGAACACATGTATAAAGAGCAGGAACGGCAGGGGGCCCTGATTGAGAAGCAGGACACTCGCCTGGAAAAGCTCGAAGGGCAGCCGGCGGAAGCCTGGTCGTCGATGCGCAGGACGATCCTCACGACGATCTGCGGCGCGGCGGCCGGCGCAATGGCCATAGCCATCTTCAGGGCCATCGCGATGTTCATTTGAAGGAGGGGAAAAGCATGAACGAAAAGGAAACCAAGATCAAGCCTGGAACCGTAGCGAGGACCATCATCCTCACCCTGGCGCTCATTAACCAGATTCTGCAGAGCACCGGCCGGAGCATCATCCCGGTGAGCGACGCGCAGATCCAGGAGCTCGTCTCGCTCGTTTTCACCATCGGCAGCGCGATCGCCGCCTGGTGGTACAACAACAGCTTCACGGAGCCCGCGATCAAGGCGGATGAGTACCTGAAGGAACTGAAGGGCAAGCAGTAAAACCACACACGGGCTTATTCGCCCGGAGGAGCCGGCAGCCGGAGGTGGACAAAACCAAAAGCGCCGGCTTTTGATTCTAAGGAAGGAGAGCAAGAATGGCAATCAAAAACGCATACCAGGCCGGCCAGGAGCTGCTCTGCGGAGGATACTCCTCTTATACGCCGACCGGTGCCTCGTACTTTAAGAAGGCGGGCCGCTGGCGCACGGTTCCGGAGCGCGGAGACATCGTTTATTTTTACAACAGCTCCCTCAAGCGGATCGGCCACGTCGGCATTGTAACCAGCGTGGACAAGGCCGCCCGGACCTTCGAGACGATCGAGGGAAACACATCCGCGGAGAAGTTCACGACGAACGGCGGATGCAGCGCGCGGCATTCCTACTCCTACGCAGCGGTCGGCGGGACCAACCGCGTTCAGGGATTCGGGATCCCGCGTTATGGCGCGGACACCTGCAGCGCGGACGACCTGATCGCGGCAGCGGAACGCTGGCTCGACTACGAGGAAAAGAAATCCACCGGCACCGACGCGCAGCTCCAGGACAAGCACTGGAATCCGGGCAAGAACAACATCACCTGGTTCGGCCGGTGGTACGGGATCGAGAACGGCCAGTGGTGCCAGATGTTCGTGAGCTATATCGCATACGAAGCCTGCAGGGATGCCCGGGAGCAGAAGGAGACCGGATGGCGGCAGCAGCCGGACGGGACATGGAAATACCTGGAGGCGGGCGAGCCGGTCCGCGACGAATGGCGCGAGATCGGCGGCCGTTGGTACGTCTTCAACGGGGCCGGGACCATGATCGTCGGCTGGTTCAAGGGAGCCGACGGCTGGTACTACATGAACCCGGAGGACGGAGCCATGCTGGCCGGCCAGTGGATCCAGCTGCCGGATGCCTGGTATTACCTCACGAAGAGCGGCCTCATGGCGGCCTATACCTACGTCCGGAGCGCGGCCGAAAAGAGCCTTTATTACTGGGTCGGCAGCGACGGAAAATGGGAAGAGCAGTGGACAACAGCGCACCCGGATCTCGGAAAATACGGCCTCGCGGAATAATCCGCTTGACTGATTCCAGGGCCCGGAGTATGATGGCCGAGGAGGCGGGGGTTTAAGGGGGTGCGAAAGCACCAGGAGAACAGACCGTCGAAAAGACAAAAAGACAGCCCGACGCGAGAAGCGCCGGGCTTTTCATATTCAAGAAGGATCCTCCATGTCACGGTCTTCAAAATCGCACTCGCGGATCCCGCCGAAAGTATAATCGTTATCGAAGGAGAGGAAGACCGGCCGGTCTTCATCGAAATCCTCCAGGAACCGAAGGAGCTCGCCGACGGTCATCGTGTTCCGGACGTCCTCCGGAGCATAGGCATCGCGGCTGGTCTGCAGAACTAAGATCGGTTTCATTTCAGGCCTCCTTTCAATCCCAGAACCCGGCACCGCACTGGCCGGCATCGATGCACTGGAAGGCACCCATGAGGGCCTCTCCCTCGGTATCAAACCGGCAGTTCTCCCAGCAGGTCCGCTCTTCCAGGCGGGCATCCACCAGGTCGAACTCCTCGAGATCGTCCACCGGAGCGAACACCCGGCTCTCGAACCACTCGCCATGAGGCCCGGAGAAGAACTCGGCGGAGACTACAAAGGTTTTATAGATCGTTACGATTCCGGAGCCGTCCAGGCTCATCTTCAGATCAAAATAATTAAAAGATTTTTTCATGGCGTCCTCCTTTTCAGATCATGCCATCGGCTTTCAGGTATTCATAATCGGCAGCCAGCGCCGCCTCCAGCTCATCCCAGGAATCGAGCACCCAGCGCGGGCACCCGATCGCCTCGTGGACCCCATCCCCGAAGGGAGCAAGGTCGAGGCTTTCATCTGTAACCACCAGGCGGCCTTTGTACTGGAAGATAAATGCGGCCCCTTCCAGATAATCCCAGACGGCCTGGGCCTTTTCACAGAACCCGGTCGGGAGCGTAAGCTCCAGGGCGCCGGCGGAAGCAGCCGGATCGCTACGGTCTACGGGGAGCTCCCCGCAGCTGGTAATTTCTACGCCTTCGCGGCGAAATTTTTCGAGAATAAGATTCATAATGCCCTCCTTCAGATAAAAGCGATCATATCATCCAGCACCCACTCGGCGGCCTCTTTGGCGTCGGCCAGCGTCCGGAACGCCCGGATGTTCACCCAGCGGTCGACCTCGTAACGCTGCACCTGGTACGGATAAAAGGTCTTCGCGTATACGTCCTTCAGGATCCGGACCTTCCCGAGGCTCCACTCTTTGAAATACCGGCTATGATTGGTTTTGAACTTCATTTTTCTGCCCTCCATCCTTTAGGTTGTGTGTATGTTACCATTCGTGTGACGGTCATTCAAGTGTCACATTCTCACGAAAAACAACGCACGTGATTGGTTATTCTGTATCATTGACCGAACCCATTCACGCGCAATATAATGAGGGAAAAGGAGGATCCCGAAATGAGGAAGATGACGCTCACCAAAGACACAACGAAGATCGACAGGAAGTGCATGGAGAAGGGCATGAGCCGCGCGGACCTTTCCAGGCAGAGCGGCGTCCCGGTCCGGACGCTGGAGCAATGGGGCCGGCGCCTGCGGGTGCCGCGGGACGTATACGTGCTGCAGAAGGTCGCCCGGGCCCTGGGCTGCCAGATCGAGGACCTGATCGAGCCGGAGCCCGGGAAAGAAGAACCGGAGGCATGATCAGAGATTTATGCACAACCCACAAGAGATTACGGTGAGGACGGATGGCAGCCTGGTGCGGTAATAATAAATATGCCTGAGGAAAACCGATTTGTAATGGACAGCTCATAAATGGCAAGGGAGTGTCGCAACTAGCATTAGCTAGTTTTGCAACACCCCCATCGTTTGTAAGCGAAAATTCTTGCCTGTCTCTTATTTAAGGATTATATTTTTCAATCCAGCTCCGGTCCCTGGTCCTTTTCAAAGGTATAACGCCCACTGGAACCTATCAGCCGCATATATCTCTTGATAAACACCTTCATGGCTTCCTGGGCTACCATACACACATCCATATAATCAATAGACGGATCAGCGGCAATGGCATCGGCCATGGCCTGTCTTGCATGCTTAAACAAATCTGTACATACGTTAATTTTGTTAATTCCGCATCCAACTACTTTTTTAATATTTTCATCCCCTGCCCCTGAACCGCCGTGAAGAACCAGCGGCATCTTAAGAGTATCCTTGAGAAGCCTCAGCCGGTCAAAGTCCAGTTTTGGCACAAATCCCTTTGGATAGCTTCCGTGGGCTGTACCGATGGCAACAGCCAGGCAATCGCAGTGGGTTCTGGCTACGAATTCCTTTGCCTGTTCCGGATTTGTATAAAGGTCAGTTCTGGTATTATCCGACTGGTTTGCCATTCCCACATGGCCCAGTTCTGCCTCGCAGGACAAACCCATACCGTGAGCCAAGGCCGCCACTGTTTTGGTCCTCCTGACATTCTCCTCGAATTCGTAGCTGGAGGAATCAATCATTACACTGGAAAATCCGCATTCCATGGCATAGGTTATATCCTCCAGATTGGCACCGTGGTCTAAATTAAACGCAACCGGCACCGGAACCTTTTCTGCCATGTTCTTAATCATAGGAGCCATGATATTCCCATGTCCATGAGCTTTCATTTGCCTCGGGGAAATATTGATAATAACAGCGGAATGTTCCTCTGAGGCAGACTGGATGATAGCCTTGGCCTGCTCCATATTAACACAATTGATGGCCATGACCGCATAGTTATTCTCATGGGCATTCCACAGCATTTCTTTCATTGATACATACATTACACATTCCTTCTTTCCGGTATTGTAGCTGCTATATTACAGCAGCGGACTATCCATATCCTCGTCCACATATCCTTCCGGCAGCGGCTTTCTGAGAATCGCATACAGAACGCCGGTAACACAGGCTCCCAGAGTCCACAGTCCGATAAACAAAAGAGGATTAGAAGTCATGGCGATAACAAAAGCACCGCCGTGAACAGCCGGGGATTCCAGTGCCGTCACCATACACAGACCGCCGGTGATGGCGCCACCTGTCATGCAGGAGATAGCCACTCGTACCGGATCTTTCATCAGGAACGGGATAACACCTTCCTGTACATAACAGCAGGACAGGATTGCCAATGATTTCGCCTGCTCACGCTCACCTGGACTGAATTTCTTCTTACCGCCCAGAACCGTTGCAAGAGCAATACCCAAGGGCGCCGTCATACCTGCACACATTTTAGCTGAGGTAGGAATCAGGAAACCATCTGCGTTGAGTCCGTTTACAAACAGAGCGGCTGTCTTGTTGATGGGACCGCCATGATCAAAACAGATCATTGCGCCAATCACTGCGCCCATTACAAACTTTGAACCTGTGCTTAAAGATAAAAGCATTCCGGTAAGCGCTCCCATAAATGCCTTAATCGGCACACCAAATACATAATACATCAAAAGGCCTGAAATCAAGGTTGCAAATGTAGGTATAATCATAATCGGCATGATACCGGATAATGCCTTTGGCACTTTTAGTTTTTTAAATGCGATAACAATATATCCCACCAGCAATCCGCCTACAACACCCCCTACGAAACCGGTGTTAATAGAGTTGGCAAGAGCGCCCATTGCAAGACCTGGTGCTATACCTGGCTTATCAGCCATTGCATATGCAATGAATGCCGCGATAGCCGGGACCGTAAAGTTCATCAGTGACTGACCAATCAACATAATAACCTTGGCAAGGGTATCAATCTCCTGCATATGGCTTCCGATATCGTAACCACCCATCATCTTGGCGATTGCCTGGAGAACACCCCCGCCTACAATAACAGGAATCATATAAGAAATACCTGTCATAATAGAATCCTTAATAAACATTCCCTGACTTTTCTTTGTGTTTGTTTTTCTTTTTATCTCTGCCATTATGAAATCGCCTCCAGTAATTCTTCTACTATTGCTTTTGCATCTTTAACCGCTTCGCTTACACCTACCGTCAGTGTGGGTACAGGTTCGAATCTTCCGGAATTTTTAATACGGACATCACTTGCAATGATGCATCCATCCGCACGTCCTATATCCTCCGCGGTAATCTCGTTTTCCACGCCCTGGGCTCCCTGAGTCTCAACCTTCACTTCGTGCCCCTTTGCCTTAACTGCTTTTTCAAGGTTAGCAGCAGCCATATAAGTATGGGCAATTCCTACCGGACAGCTTGTTACGCATACAATATACATATTTAATCCCCTTTCTTAAAACATTTTTTAATATCTTCAATGGATGAGGCGCAAAGCAAACCATCTCTAAAATCATCATCCATTAAATCTCTGGCCAATTGTGAAAGCATACGCAGATGAACATTATCTGCGCTGTCAGGCGCCGCCAGCTGTATCACAAATTTTACCGGCTCACCATCTAAGGATCCCCATTCAATGGGATTTTTAAGTTTTATTAATGCAAACGCGGCATCATTGACCGCATCACTCTTGCAATGAGGAATGGCAACCCCCATTCCGATTCCCGTGGCGCATTCCGTTTCCCTCTTAAATACCGCCTCTATGTACTTTTCCTTATCATTAACAATTCCAGCCTCTGCCATCATCTGGCCAACAGAACGTATTACCTCATCCTTACTGGCCGCCTGATATTCAAACTGAACCAGTTTCTGGTTTACCATACTGCTTAAATCCATCATCCATCCTCCTTACCAATTAACAGCCGACAGTAAATCTCAGGTATTTCTCGCTCCTTTTCTGCCTCAGTTTCATTCCTCCGTCCGACTGTACCTTAAGTATATCACCCATTTTTACCATAGAAAAACCATTTGGTTGCACCATGATAGTGCAAATTTAGATTATTTTTAATATTACTGCGTATATAAATATGCATAATTACCTGTTTTTCTTTCTTATCATCCCCCTCAGCCCAGATTATTTGGTATATTTTCATACTCTTTTCCAATTCGACATTTTCCTGCACCATGAAGATGCAATCTTTTGATTATTCTATCAATCAGTTTTCATACTATAATAGGTCCGAAACAGATGACACCAACAGCTTTGATTTTAAAACGGAGGAAAGGATACTATGAATAATTTTGAATTTTACAATCCTACAAAAGTGATTTTCGGCAAAGGAACCGAAGAAGAGGTTGGAAAAGAGATTCAGGACAGAGGCTTTAAAAAAGTTTTGATTCACTTCGGCGGTACATACCTGTATGAAAACGGTACTCTAGACCGGGTCCATAAGAGCCTGTCTGACTGTGGTATCGGATATGTGGATTTGGGCGGCGTGGTACCTAATCCCAGACTTGGCCTGGTCAAAGAAGGTATACAGCTCTGCAGAAAGGAAGGCATCGATTTTATTTTAGCTATCGGCGGCGGAAGTCCCATTGACTCCGCCAAGGGAATTGCATACGGACTTGCTAATGATTTTGATGTAGAAGATCTTCTCATGGGCCGCGTTACCACCAACAGAATTGCTCCCCTTGGATGTATTTCCACCATTGCGGCCACAGGTTCTGAAACAAGCAACTCCATGGTTATCACCATTGAGGAGGGAATGCTTAAACGTTCCTACAACCACGACTGTGCCCGTCCTCTCTTTGCCATTATGAATCCGGAACTGACCTACACACTGCCGCCGTATCAGACGGCCAGCGGTGCCACCGATATCATGATGCACACCATGGAACGCTACTTTACTAATACGGAACATGTAGAGCTTATTGACCGCATGGCAGAAGGCCTGCTGGTTTCTGTCCGTGAGGCAGCTCTTCTGGCCATGAAGGAACCTGATAATTATAATGCCCGGGCTGATCTCATGTGGGCCGGAAGCCTGTCCCACAACGGTCTCACAGGCACTGGCCGAGTATCTGACTTTGCCTCTCACAAGATTGAACATGAGATGGGCGGCATGTTTGACGTTGCCCACGGAGCCGGGCTTTGCGCTATTTGGGGGAGCTGGGCAAGGTATGTTTATAAAGTAAATCCGGCCCGTTTCGCCCAGTTTGCTGTCAATGTGTTTGATGTTCCCATGGACTTTCACGATTTAGAGGGAACCGCTTTAAAGGGAATTGAGGCATGGGAAGATTGGTGCCGCAGACTGGGCATGCCTACATCCATGACCGAGCTGGGAATTCAGCCAACCGAAGGCCAGATTGAGGAAATGGCAGAGAAATGCGTTGCCACAGGAGGAGGACATGTAGGGTTCTTTAAAACACTCTATAAGGACGATGTCATAAACATTTATCATATGGCTGAATAGATATCATCACAGAACTAAAGAGACCTCGACCTAACCCACCTGTTGTTTTCATTATTCATTCTAAGAAATTGATTTTACTAGTTTTCCTTTGGGATTTCATCTATGCGCCTTCGATAATCGTGCATTTTTTCTGCTATATGACAAAATACAGAATAGAAACATTTTGATTCTTATCACAAAATTGGGGTGAAATCTATAAAAATCTCACCCCAACCATCAGCAAAGAGCCAAGGAGCATATCAGTAGTAAAATGTCCTTATGCTATCAGTATCCCTTTTCCTTCAAAAAGTAATTTATCAGTTTACCACATGGATAGGAGAGCCAGCAATATATGCTTTCACGTTCTCTACCGTATGGTCCATAATCCTCTTCCTGCTCTCCTTTGGGGCCCAGGAAATATGAGGCGTAATGATGCAGTTCTTTGCCTTCAGAAGCGGATTGTCTCCCTTAATCGGTTCTGCGGATACCACATCCAGACCTGCACCGGAAACCTTGCCGGAATTCAGTGCGTCTGCCAAATCCTTCTCCACAACCAGAGGACCCCGGGAATTGTTAAGGATTATTACCCCGTCCTTCATTTTTGCAATGGCTTCCTTGTTGATGATCCCCTGTGTTTCGGGGAACAGCGGGCAATGAAGGGCAATGACATCCGATTTCGCGTACAGCGTATCCAGATCCACATATTTGGCCATCTCTTTTCCGGATTCATTGGGGTATTTGTCATAGGCCAGGATATTCATACCCATGGCTTTGGCGATCTTTCCCGTCTGCTGTCCGATTCGTCCGAAACCTATGATACCCATGGTCCTGCCGTCCAGCTCTATCAGGGGGTAATCCCAATAGCACCAGTCCTGGCAGTGTTCCCATTTGCCTTCATGTACCGTCTGGCTGTGATGGGCCACATGGTGGCACAGCTCCAGCAGCATGGCGATTGCAAACTGACCCACGGAAGCAGTTCCGTAAGAAGGCACATTGGAAAGGGGGATCCCTTTTTCCCTTGCATATACATAATCCACCACATTGTAGCCGGTGGCCAGCATGGCGATGTATTTTATTCCTGGGCATGCATCCATGATATTCTTTGTGATCGGTGTCTTGTTGGTGATGACCACCTCAGCATCTCCGATACGGGAAATAATCTCATTTTCGTCCGTTACGCTGGTCCTGTCATAAACCGTAAGCTCACCTAATTTTTCCAATTTTTCCCAGTTTAGTTCCCCGGGATTCTCCGTATAACCATCCAGAACTACTATCTTCATGCGTTATCCTCCAGCAGAGCCCATGCCCGGTTCAGCACCCTCTTGGTATTGGCCAGGACAATATCCTCATCCTCACCTGGATGCAATGTCACTTCCATAGACAGTACATAAGGGTTCTCTGCATCAAAGAAGCCTTCCTCTTTCATGACTTTGAGATAATCCAGCAACTGCGGTGTGTCATTGGCGCTGTTGGGATATCCGAATCTTGGATGGAGGTCACCGTAGCCATCGCAGCCTTTTACGACAACTGCATTTCCAAAGTGGAAATGGGTGATATATGGCCTCAGTGTGCGTATTACGAACCGGCTTGTTTCATAGGTGGTTGGGAAATGGCTTAAATCCACCAGAAGTCCAAAGTTGCTGTGGGTGGTGCGCATATCAGCGGCGAACTCCGCTGCATAGGGCGCCGGGCCGATGAGTGCAGCCTTATCCATATCGTAATCAAACACCTCCAGCTCCACCATCATGCCCTTTTCTGCGGCATAATCGCATACGGCCCGTGTTGTCTTTAAAAGCTGCATATAAGCCTGCTCCTTTGTCTCCGGCTGCCATTTACCTGCCAGAAATGCAATTCCCTTTGCACCCAGGTATTCAGCCTCATCAACTGCTTCGATCAGTGTTGCTTCCGCCTTCTTGCGCCCTTCCTCGTCAAGGTCGTTGGGGTTTAACTTTCCGCCCAGAAGACGTGGCTGTGCGCCGTAGCAAACCTTCAGATGGCTCTGTTCCAGAAGCCTTTTCGCCTCCTCATTCTTATCGCCGTAGCCTTTTAACCCAATAGCATCAAAGAAATCATCTTTGCAAATAGCCTTCAATGATTCCATGGGATTTCCCTGGGGATAGCTCATCCATTGAATGGTTCCTACCTGAAAATATTTGTGAATTGAATCTTCCATTTTGTTTTCTCCTCTCGTGTCTGCTCTGGGCTTTTTACAAATTGAAGCAAATGATAAGAAAAGAGCCATTATCGCAATTGCCCGAATGATTCTCACTGCTATTTACCAGATTCTGTCTGCTGGCAAAGAGTGGAATCCGAGTGATTTGTATAAAATTGATATACCTGAGATACTATTAGCCGATAATGGGAAACATTTTTTTCCATACAATCTCAAATGTACTCCATGTCTCTACTCTTGCAGCCGAGACTGTCAGTATCCTCTCTTTATTCCGGACAACCACCGCTTTGGGACCCAAAAGAACTTTTACATCAGCACCCGACACCCCAGGAGGAAGGAGTAGGTTGAACTCCACATCTACCAGAGGCACCATCTTCATCAAAGGCCGTCCTCCCACTGAATTAATTAAGTGAAGCAGCGCTCCATTCTGGGTTTGGTACAAAACCGCTTCCAGTCCGGGACAGGGTTCCATGCGAAATACACGAGAATCCTTCAATGCCCAGTCTATCATATTTTCCAAAAGCCGCAAGTCATCAGGAAGGCCATACTCCCTCAGAAGACAACCAAACGCAAAGGGCAGATAAAGCACTGCCCCATCCCCCTCCTTATGTGTCACACACAGGGGCAGCTGCGTCCGTTGCACCGGGATGCTTGCCCGTTCCGGCGGAGCTCCTACCGCATCTAAAGGAGCAAAGGGTGGCACCAGGGTTGCTTCAGTGACAGAACTTTCCTTTACTGTACAATACAGGGTTTCCCCCTGGTGCGGCAGTAATAGAGTCTCCTCCAGATTTCTCCGAAGGCTGTCTGTCTCAAACCTCCAATAAGCAGCCTTTAGCTCCCCTCCTCCCTGTACTTCCTCCTCGATTCCAAGAAATTCATGTGACTCCCTTGCCCAGGAGGCGCGGTGTTCTTCTATCAGCAGGCTGACCCCTCTGCGTACGCACTCCTCCAGTTCCCTTTTCTTTGTTTCCAACATTTTTCCGCCTGACGGTACAATAACCGCTTGATACCGGCAGGCGCGCTGCACGCTAAAGCGTTTTTCATCCTCTACATCAAACTGGATCTGTGTATTAAGAAGCTCTCCAATCCATCCCTCAGCGCTTTTGGTACTATTCCATACCACCAAAACCTGAGCAGCACTTTTTGCACCATTCATGGCCATCTCCACCTGGACGGCATCCTGGTTCACTGCTTTGATGGTTCGTAAAAGTCTCTGGTCACCAATGGTCTCTTTAAATCCGGTAAGGCTGTGCCACAAATTTGCACCATTAGCTGCAACCCGACTCATCCAGCTTTGGTACTCCGCTTCAGGCAATCCGGCATGCCGCCAGTCCATCCCCGGGCAGGAATGGATGATGCCAAATGGAGCCGGCATATGTTCAGGCACTGATCCGTATTTTGCATTCAGGGAAGGAAGCCAAAAGGGGGTGATATTTTCTATCCCCTGGGAAAGAATATCCTGAGCTTCCGCACACAACACATACCGTGGGTATCCCCAGTTTCCTTGTTTTTCCTTTCTCCTCTTTGGGTATTTCTACCCTTCGGACTGGGTTTGGCTTGTATTTGCCTTCCCTCACCTGCTCGACCAATTCGGACTGGTGTTCTCTCAGGTAGGGTAGAAGTTCAT